>SWCD01011284.1_pt1 | contig 89692 bp, 93 predicted proteins | sample 4693011 | NCBI WGS metagenome assembly SWCD01 (sample SAMN10267278, study PRJNA491770) | bioreactor metagenome | isolation source: DHS bioreactor inoculated with marine | place: Japan: Omine Ridge, Nankai Trough | reverse complement strand
AACACCCGCCCGTCTACGGCTATCTCCTCTGGGACGATTTCTTCGGCGATGTCGGCACGCACTCGAGCTTCGAGCTCGTCGGGCGTGAGAATGGTCACGGATGGTTGCGTAAGAAACGGCAGACCCCTCACGTCCTCGGTGGCGGCAACCAGCTCGACGATCTGTGTTGTCAGCTGATCGATAACCGCCGGTTCCAGCCCCTCGCTCCCCGTCACAATCGGCCCGTTCGTGGTCGGCGGAGCTGCGTCGTCGAGAGTGGTGGTTGTTGATGTCGTCTCGCCTGGGGCCTCGACCGTCGTTGCGCCTGCCGACGCGGTGCTGTCGACCGCTGTTCCCGAGTCACATGCGGCAAGCATGAACGTCAGGACCAGCAGGGCTGCGGCCAACTGGAATCGGGTGGAAATGCCTCTCATCAAGCCGGGAGCGTACCCCATCGGAGCGATTGTGCCGGCCGGATCGGGTCGACAGCGCAAGAAGGGGGTCGGAGCGGCGACCCCCTTCCGGCAATGTCTTCTACGACGGATCTGACCAGATCGCCCGGTTGACGAGATTCTCGATGGCTTCCTGGCGACCCGAAACCGGTTTGGGATCGATTCCGTCGGCAAGCACCTTGTCGCTGATTGACTCCAGCGAGGCCTCAGGCGACATGATGTACTTGCCGAAGTCGCCCTGCCAGCCGGCGTAGCGATCCCTACGGACCTTGGTCAGCGTCTCCTTTTCGAGCAGATCGAAGGCAATGAGCGCAGCTTTCGCCAGCGTGTCGATGCCTCCGATGTGCCCGTGGAAGAGATCAGTGCGGTCGACGCTCTGGCGGCGCAGCTTCGTGTCGAAGTTGAATCCGCCGTACTTGAATCCACCAGCGCCAAAGATCTCATAGAGGGGCGGCACCAATTCCTCGACCGAGTTCGGGAACTGATCCGTGTCCCAACCGTTCTGCGGGTCCCCACGGTTCGCATCGATGCTGCCAAAGACCCCGTGCTGGACCGCATAGGCAACTTCGTGATGGAAGCTGTGACCGGCGAGCGTGGCGTGGTTCACCTCGATGTTGACCTGGAACTCGTCAACGAGGTCGAAGCGCTCCAGGAAGCCGTGGACGGTTGCGCTGTCGTAGTCGTACTGGTGCTTGGTCGGCTCCTGGGGCTTGGGTTCGAGGAATAGCTGACCCTCGAATCCGATCTTTCTCTTGTGTTCGGCGACCATTTCGAGGAAGCGGGCGAGTTGCTCACCCTCCTGCTTGAGGTCGGTGTTGAGCAGTGTGTCGTAACCTTCACGACCGCCCCACAACACATAGCTCTGACCGTCGAGTCGCTTGGTTGCATCGAGGGCGTGACGGACTTGTGATGCCGCGAACGCAAATGCCTCGGGGTCTGGGTTGGTTGCGGCGCCGGCCATGAACCGGGGATGACTGAACACATTTGCCGTGCCCCACAGCAGCTTGACGCCGGTCTGTTCCATCTTCTCGGCCGCGTAGTCAACCATGGCATGGAGGTTGCTGACCGTCTCACCGTAGTCCGCACCATCGGGAGCTATGTCCCGATCATGAAAACAGAAGTACGGAGTACCGAGCTTGGTGAAGAACTCGAATGCGGCATCCATCTTCTCGCGAGCCGCTGCCATCTCATCGACAGGATCATCGAGCCAGGGTCGATCGAAAGTGCCGTCGCCAAAAACATCACTACCGGGCCAGGTAAAGGAGTGCCAGTAGCACACAGCAATGCGGAGATGATCCTCGAGCCGCTTGCCGGCAACAATTCGGTCTTTGTCGTAGACGCGGAATGCGAGCGGATTCTCTGTAGCTGCACCCTCGTAGCGGATCGGCTCGGCTACGTCGGTGAAGAACTCTGCCATCTCTGACACCTTCCCTTTTCTCTGGTTCCAGTCATGATGCCACACCTATTGAAACACCTGCAAGCGCTTGCAGGCAATTTGTTGTTTTCTCCGCATATTTCGAGATCCCCCATCCCGCCTAGCATTTGGGACACTATGGACATTCTCGAAGCAATCCGCGACCACCGCTCCATCCGACAGTTCAAACCCGACCCGGTACCTGACGATCTCCTGCACGAAGTCCTCGAAGCCGGGATCAGGGCATCGTCGTATGGAAACATGAATTCCTACTCGATAGTTGTATCCCGGGAACGGGAGACGAGAGAACGTCTCTTCGAACCGCTCCGGCATCAGAAGATGGTTGTGGAGGCCCCGGTTCAGGTCACATTCTGTGCGGACTTCCGCCGCATGCGCAAGTGGCTGGCCCTCAACGATGCCCCGGACAACTTCGGGGACTTCTTTGCGTTCATGATCGGTGCGATCGACGCCGTGCTGGTTTCGCAAAATGTCGCGCTGGCCGCGGAGGCCAACGATCTGGGCATCTGCTACATCGGCGCAACTCTGGGGAACACTCACCTGGTCGGTGAGGTTCTCGAGCTGCCCGAAGGCGTTGTGGCGGTTACCGGCTTCTCGCTGGGCTGGCCGGACGAGGAGCCACGACTCAAGGACCGTCTCCCCTTCTCCGGATTGGTTCACCACGAGCGATATCACGATCACACCGACGACGAAATCCGCGAGATCTACCACGAACGCGACAAGGTCGGCTGGGACCGGTACATGACCAATGCCCGGCTGGCCAAGATGATGGAAGAGTCGGACGTCGAAAATCTCGCCCAGGTGTACACGACTCTCAAGTACACACCAGCTGCTCACGAGATGCACTCGGCATCGCTGCTGGCGTACCTCCGCAAGCAGGGCTTCCTCAGCTAGACCCAGAGCAATCCAGAAGTCCTTTGCTGTTGTTTACTCCTGCCGACTGGTTCAGGTGACACAGTTCCGACGCGTACTGAGCCCTGTCCGAGGAAGTTGCCGAATGGAAGCCCAGACAGTTTCGAAAGAGCACGGCCCCTACCCGAGCACCTGGTCTCCGGATCAGGCCGGGGCCATCCAGAACAGCATGGGAAGGCCGGTTGGTGAGGCTCTGATTGCAGTCGACCGCACCTCCCACATCGTCTTCGCCAATGCTGGAGCAACCGAGCTGTTCGGCTGGAAAGCCGATGAAGTGGTTGGCCTACCGCTCAATGCGCTGATCCACAAGCGACATCACCAGAGCCATGCCCAACATCTTGCCGACTTCATGGACTCAAACTCGCCGGGACGCACGATCGAGCGGCCCGGCCTCAATGCCCGGCACAAGAACGGGTACGTGTTCGAGACCACGTTGGTGATCGCTCGTGTTGGTTCAGGTCCGGACGCCGTGTTGATCACATCGATCCGGCCCCGCAACAAGCGATAGACGGGAGCCGGACGCAGAGAAGCCGGCCACGTGGACCGGCTTCTCGTGGAGGTGACGGGATTTGAACCCGTGACTTCTACGTTGCGAACGTAGCGCTCTGCCGAGCTGAGCTACACCCCCGGGCGAGCTGCAAGTGTAGCGAGGTCGGGCGCCCTCTAAGCGCCTTCGAGTTGCCGACGAAGTCTCTCTTGCACAATGGTCGTGGTGAGGTCGGCACGGCTGCGTTCAATCAGAGATCTGGCAACATCGGTGGTGCGCCGCAGCTGGGACGTCATGCCGTCGGGGTAGTCGAGGGCCGCGAGCAAACCATGGATGACCTCCATGTCGGCGAAGGTGTCCTCAGCTTCGGCCAGTTCACCCTTGCGGAGCTGATCCAACAGACGTCTGCGCATTTCGCCGACGGCCTCACCCAGGCCCTTGAGATACGGAACCGCATGCAATCCGAGATCTGAAGGCAGGGGAAGTGGCTTCTTGAGGACGAGCGCCTTGGTCAACTCGGCTTCGGCGTACTCCTTGACGGCGTCGTAAAAGAAACCGGCGTGATAGATGTCGCGGTGATCCTCGAGCGGAGCCTCGGCCTCATCGATCAACGCCCGACCCGCAGCGAGCAATTCGTCGGCGCTTTCGAGGTCGCCTCGATGCAGCGCCCTGATTGCCTTCGACGCAGACTGAATGATCTTGCGACAGTTCTTGAGAGCTAGCTCTCTCGCCTGGAACTTCTCGTCGAGTTCGGCGCGAACCTCGGCTTCGAGTTGATCGAGATTCAAAGAGTCAGACACGGACTATCAAGCCCCAACGATTCGGATCGTTGGCATGACCTCGACTTCGGTGATCTCTTCGGCGGCGGTGAGGTCGATGGAGACCACGGGCGCCATCGGCTGGAAGCGGGCGGCCTTGGCCTGAAGCAGGGCGGTTACGAAACCGGCAAGGAGGACATCGAACACGATCGTCGCACCCAGCCACAGCGTGCTGCCGGTGAGGACGGCAACGGCGAGGGACCCGACAGCTCCCGTGCTCAGGATGGCTACCGAGCGACGGCGCCGACGACGCGCCACTCCGACTGCGCGAACCTCCTCCGCAGAGTGGAGTGCGACTGAAGCCAGAAGGTCATTGTTGCGCGCGAAATTGCGAGTCGACCTCATAGACGCACTCTTCTGACCCTCGAAGAAAGAGGGCAGCAAAAACACTGCCCACACGCCCCCGATGATTAGGAAGGCCAATATTTCCATTTAATCCTTACTCCGTCCGCCACCGAGCGTAGGCACCGCTTTGCGCGTAACCAAGCATTTCGGCCCGTCCGTCCCATACGGGTGATCACATATTGTGGTCGCTTTGACCCCTTATAAGCAATTCAACACCATGACTCAGCGCGGGTCCAACGACATCCAGCGACTCCTCAACCGCCTTGACCGATCCGGGAAGATTGACGATGAGCGTCGCACCCGCAATTCCCGAGACCCCACGAGACAGCATCCCGTGCGGGAACCTGCCAAATGTGGCGGCCCTCATTGCCTCTGCGAGACCTGGGGCTTCTCTGTCGATCACAAGCCTCGTCGCTTCCGGAGTCAGATCGCGAGGGGAGAAGCCGGTCCCTCCGGTCGTGACGATGAGGTCGTAGGTGGGGATCAATTCCTCGAGCAAGGACCTAACCGAGTCCACACCATCGGCGACGACACGCAGATCCGTACCGGAAATGCCATGCGCGGCGAGGCGAGCAACCGCAGCCGGGCCCGAAAGATCCTCAGCTGTCCCGGCCGAGACCCGGTCACTCACAGTGACGACGACTGCTCTCATCTCTGCCAGTCCCCGGTCTTGCCGCCGCTCTTGCTCAACAGTCGGACCGCACCAACTTCCGCTCCACGATCGAGACCCTTGACCATGTCGTAGATAGCGACGGCTCCAATAGCCGCCGCGGTCATGGCTTCCATCTCGATTCCGGTCTTGCCGGTTGTTCGCGCCGTCACTTCGATCCTCACCCCGCTGTCGCTCTCTTCGATCTCAACATCGATCCCATCGATCGGAATGGGATGACAGAGCGGGATGAGCGCCGGCGTCTGCTTGGCAGCCATGATCGCTGCAACGCGGGCAACGCCAAGAGCGTCCCCCTTGGGCAGGTCGCCGGAAAACAGCCGGGTCTTGACCTCCGGCGCCAGGAGGACCGTCGCCTCGGCGACGGCGACCCGAGCCGTCGCGGCTTTGGCCCCGACATCGACCATGCGGGCGTTGCCTTCGTCATTTAGGTGAGTGAACCCCTCAACCACCGGTGACCTCCCTTGCGGTGCGCGTCTCTGGCATCAGCATCATCTCCAGTTCAACCAGCGAGCCGGCCGCAACCTCGGCGACCCCTACGGGGATAGCCGCATAGGCGTCGGCGGCAGCCAGTGCAGTCAGGATGTTCGAACCCTGGCCTCCACTCAGCCGTGCCCGCAGGAGGCCGTCATCACCCGGCGTCACGCTGACCCTGAGGAAGACCATCTTCCTTGGGTCGGTCACTACGTCTTGCTCGAGGATCGCTTTGATCCGCGGCCGGAACAGTTTCTCGGCACCCATCATGTGCAGCAGCGCAGGACGCAGGAATTGCTCGAAAGCGACGGCAACGGAGACCGGGTTCCCCGGCAGGCCGAAGAATGGCTTCCCGCCAAGACGACCGAAGGCAAAGGGCTTGGCCGGCTTCATCGCAACCTTCCAGAAGTCCACCGAGCCCAGCTCGGCGAGTAGATGCTTGACCAGGTCGTACTCGCCCATCGACACGCCACCGCTCGAAACCACGACGTCGGCGGCTTCTGCCGCGGCGGCAAACCGCGACCGCAGCTCATCTGCATCGTCGCCGACGATGCCCAGGTCGATGACCTCGGCACCGACTTCCTCGAGAGCACCGAGCAGGGTGAACCGGTTGGCGTCACGGATCTTCCCCGGTGCCAGGGTCTCGATCTCGGGGGGGACGATCTCGTCCCCGGTCGACATGATGGCGACACGAGGTCGACGACGGACCAGCGGACGGCCATAGCCAAGTGATGAGCAGACACCAAGGCGCGGCGGGGTCAGCCGCTCCCCGACCCGCAACACGATCGTGCCGGCGGCAACGTCGTCACCGACGGGTCGAACGGACTGGCCGACGGGGACCCCGGTGAGGATCCGAACCCGGCCATCGCCCGGCTCCGTCTCTTCAACCGGCACCACTGCATCAGCCCCATCGGGCATTGGCGCACCCGTCATGATCTTGATGGCGGTACCCGGGGTCACCGCCATCGTCGGGACGCTTCCCGCGGCGACATCTTCGAGAACCGGCAGGACAACGGGGGCAGCGGCAACGTCGGCTGCAATGACGGCATACCCGTCCATCGCAGAATTGGCGAAGGGCGGCAGGGGGTGGCGGGCGACTATCGGTTCGGCAAGCGCCAAACCGATTGCCGCTCCCAGGTCAACCCGCTCTACCGGTAGTTGATCGACTAGTGCCAGCACGTCGCGCTGGGCTTCGGAAAGGGGTCTCATTGTGTCTCCACCGTTTGTTCGCTGCCACCGATGAGCCTGCGGATATTCCCGGAATGCCTGGCGATGACAAGGGCAGCAGTCAGGCCGGCGGCGACCAGAGGCCATCCTCGCCAGCCGAAGATGGCATAGCCGGGGACATAGAGAGCCATCGCCCCAAGCGAAGCGATCGACGCCGTTTTGGTCAGCACCACCGTCGCTCCCCAGCCGATAGCGAGAAGGAGGCCAAACCAGGGCTCGAGGAACAGCACACCACCGATGGCGGTGGCGACACCTCTTCCGCCACGGAACCCGTGCCAGACAGGGAAGACATGCCCCACCACCGCAATGAGGGCACACCAGAAGCCGAGCGGATAGCTGGCCCATGCCCCGATCATCGCGGCAAGCAAGCCCTTGAGCGCATCAACGAGCATCACTGCGGCACCGGCCTTTTTCCCCAGGGTGCGCATGACATTTGAGGCGCCGGGATTGCCACTGCCGTGGGCGTAAATGTCTATACCCATGAGACGGGGAACAAGGACCCCGGCATCAATGCTGCCGAGGATATAGGCGATGGCGAGTCGGATAGCTGTATCCACGATCGGTGAGTCTAGGAGGCCGAGGTCGGCCGATCCCCGTGGCTACGGACAGCAAACGCAAATAAGTCATTGGCTACGGAGAGCGCGCAGGATAGACTTCGACCCAGAAGGCGGTCATGCCCTAGAAATCACAACTGAGGAGGCATCAACCAGAGCCCGATCGATAGGGTGATTTCCAGGAATCTCACTTAGTAGCCACGCCTCATCTAGCGTGGAGACTCAGATCATCAGGTTCCCTCCCCGTGTGCCGAACGTAAGTCCCCCACCATTCCCCCTGCTTGCGTGAGGCTCCCTCCCTCGTCAGAGGGAGGGACACGGGGAGGGTCTTCTATTGCCGGCGGACAGCCGATAGGTTCGAGTCGTGTACTGGCTCCGTCAACCTCCCTATCTGCGCTGGATCGCCGCCGGCCTTGTCCTCGTTGCAGGCATTCTCTACGACACCCGCCCTACCCCGGTTGTCCCCTACCCGTTTGCGGCCGAGCAGATCGATACCGGCCAACAGGTCGACCCGGCGATCGAGTGGCGTGATGTGCCGGCCGGTGTTCTGCCCGAGTGGACGGCCGTTGTGACCGGGTTGGCCATCAACGACATCCCGGCGGGAACGCCGGTGCTACCGAGCCTGATCACAACCGTTGATGTACCAGAAGACTGGTGGGTGGTGCCGCTGCCGCTCCCCCAGCGAGTTCCGCCGGGAACTCCGATCCGCGTCGCCCTCGAAGATGAGGTCGTCGAGGGCCTCATCGTGGGCGAGCCGACTGACACCGGCTTCGAGCTCAGTGGATCGGTCGCCTTCCCCAGTGAGGATGCGGCGCGGGTTGCGATAGCTGCGGGAGATAACGCATTAGTCGTCATGATCGGTACAGAACGCCGTCTAGCCGAATCTGCCGGTTAACCTGCGCCGTCATGCTTGAAGCTGCGTTCTGGGGCCTGATTCAAGGCCTCACCGAATTCCTTCCCATCTCGTCGAGCGGTCACCTCGTGCTCGTCCCTGCCCTCCTGGGCCAGGACCCGCCCGACCTCGCCACCTCGGCGCTCCTACATCTGGGAACATTGGTCGCGGTGCTCGTGTACTTCAGACGTGAGGTCGTCGAAGTCGCCACTTTCACCGACAAGGGCAAGCGTCTGCTGATCCTCCTGCTCATCGGAACAATCCCGGCGGCAGTCCTCGGCCTAGCCCTGGAATCGCAATTCGACTGGCTCAACCAGCGACCCACTGCCGTTGCCATTGCACTGTTCATAACGGGGATCGTCCTGCTCACCACACGCTGGCTACCCCACGGCAAACGCACGGTCGAAGATGCCACGGTCAAGGACACGATCGTCATGGGTCTCGGCCAGGCTGTTGCGCTCATCCCCGGAGTCTCCCGCTCCGGATCGACAATCAGCGCCGGCCTGTTGCGTGGATTCACCCATGCTGAAGCCGCCCGCTATTCGTTCCTGCTGGGCATACCTGCGATCGCAGGAGCCGGGCTGCTCAAAGGCAAAGACCTGATCGATTCCGGGGCCGGGATCAGCGGGGATATCCTTGTTGGCGTAGTGGTTGCGGCGGTCTCCGGCTACGCAGCGATTGCATTCCTGCTTCGCCTCATCGGCCGCAGCGGCCTCGCCCCATTCGGGATCTACTGCATGGTTGCGGGTGTTGTCGCCCTGATCGTCGTGTAGTGGTCGTTAGATCAGAATTCCGGAATAGTTAATACTTCTGCCGGTTGTGAACGGCAGTTATCCCCGAGGTTCCATGGCTCGCTTCACACGTAAACCCAAAGCCCAAAGGCTCCAATCTCTCAATGAGCTCGACCCGATGTTGAAGTCGGGCAAGCCCGTGCTTCTCGACTTCATGCAGGTTGGGTGCGCCCCCTGTCAGGTGATGGACGGAATTGTCAACGAACTCGCCCGTGAGTACGGAGATTCCGCACACATCGTCAAGGTCGACGTCGGCAAGGTCGCCGGTGCTGCGCAGGCGTTCAAGGTGCGCTCCACGCCGACGTTCGTTCTTCTCGGCACCGCACCGGCCAAGCAATCGAAGAAGGCCCGCGAACGCGCCGCCAAGCAGGGTGGTCCCTCTCGAGCGAAGAGCGGCAAAATCACCCCACGGTGGCGTACCACCGGTCTGGTCAAAAAGGATGCACTGCGCAAGGTGCTCGAAAGCAACGGGGCGCGGGCCGCGAGCTAGGTTCGCCGGCCTGACGCTTCTCACCCCCACCGTCAGGAAACCCCCAGCCCCGAATGCGGCGGTGGTACTTTCCCCCAGCCTTTGGCCGGGGGGACTGCCAGGAACCCTGGCCCGAGTTCGATGCAATCGAACCCAAACCTGATGGGCGCCTTCGGCTCCAATCAGCCGTATTCGTAGAAACCCTCACCGGTCTTGCGGCCCAGTAGACCGGCTTCGACCATGCGCTTGAGCAGTGGTGGTGCGGCGTATCGGGCCTCGCCGTATTCCGCTTGGAGCGACTCGGCGACGGCGAGCATCACGTCGTTGCCGATCAGATCTGCCAGTGTCAGCGGGCCCATGGGATAGCCCGCGCCGTTGACCATCGCCGCATCGATGTCCTCTTTGGTGGCAAAACCCGACTCATACATCCTGATAGCTTCGAAGATGTAGGGACACAGCAGCATGTTCACGATGAAACCAGCCCGGTCCTTGGTGTGCACTACGACCTTGCCGAGCACATCGGCGGCAAAGGCAGCAGCCCGGTCGGCGGTGTCTTCGGTGGTCGTCACGCTGTGGACGATCTCGACCAACGGCATCACCGTCGCCGGGTTGAAGAAGTGCATTCCGACAACCGAGCCCGGTCGGGTCGTTGCCTGGCCGATTCGGGTCAAAGGTATCGACGACGTGTTCGAGGCCAAGATGGCGTCGGGATCGGTGACGATCGTGTCGAGTTGACCGAAGATATTCGCCTTGACGGTCTCGCTCTCGACGACCGCCTCGATGACGAGCTGACGGTCTGCCATCAGACTGAGGTCGGAACCAAACCGGAGAAGAGCAAGAGCGGCGTCCCGGTCTCCTGCATCCAGCCTGCCTCGCTCGACGGCTTTCGCCAGCGACTTCTCGACACGGTCCTTGCCGGCTGCGGCCAGCTCCTCGTTGATCTCGTGCACGATGACGTCGACCCCGGCTTTGGCACACACCTCCGCGATGCCTGCACCCATCTGGCCTCCGCCAACAACACCGACCCGCTCGATGGCCATCGCGGCTCCTTTGTCTCTAGGTGTGGCCCGGCGGATTCTTGATCGCCGCCAGCGCCTGCCTGCGGTTTTCCACTATCTCGTACGCGATCTGATCGAGACTGTCCATGAGCCAGAGGTGAGCAGCTTTGCCGGGCCGGTAGTCGGCCTCGGCCATGCCCTGAATTCTTCCCTGCTCCTGGAGTTGCTTGACCTGTTTGTGGTTGTTGCGTGGCTCGAGGTTGTAGACACCGAGTGTCTTGCCGCCGGCCTTGTTGAGAATCGAGAACATGGGCACATCGCTGGGGCCGTCGGCCACGTAAATCATGTTGCGCAACGGCACCCTGCGCTGCGATTCCGCCATGCGAGCATTCACATCGACCGATGGATTGACGTTCACGCCCTTGTTGATCTCGAACAGTGCCCGGGTCTTCGAGGTGTGCCCGATGTAATCCGAGAGGTATTTGATCTCCCCGCTCTTGCCTGCGACCGGCAGCTGATCAAGGAATCCGGCAGGGGCAGTTTGCTCTATGAAACTGTTCGCCCAGATGCCGTCGACGTGGGGAGCTATCGCAGAACCTTCGATCATCGGACGCAGACCGGTCGAGACGACGAAGTGCTCGACGCTGATGTCCTCTTTGGCGAAGTCGGCAACCTCCTGGACGTGGTTGCGTGACTCCTCGAAGAACTCCGGGATGCCGGGGCAGAACTCGAGCTTGCCTCCGAGCTTCTTGAGTTTGGCGTTGCTGAGACCCTTGAAAATGCCCTGCTCAACGTAGCTCAAGATGTGAATCAGGTAGGCGAGGCTGCGCCCCATCGTTTCGCCGCTGGCACGGTGGTACTCGACGAGACCATCGACTTCGCGCCAGAAAGTCGCTTCGTCGACCCCATACTCCTGGAATATGGGCCACTGCATGTTGTCCGGGATGAGAGTTCGATCGAAATCCCAGATCATGGCGATGACGGTTTGTGTATGAAGAGGAACTGGCATCAGTCACACCAGGGTAGTGGCCGGATGGCGTTTAACCCCTGTCCACGGTCGCTACGGACGTTCGAAGGCTCCGAATGCGATGCCGGTGGTGTCCTCCCACCAACTCTGGAGCCGACAGGGGACGCCGCGTAGAGCGGTGTGGGCCTCACCCATACGCGATGCCGGGATGATGACATTCGCCTGCCAGCCCTGTTCTGCGAGCGACCAAATTGCCGCGGTCAGCTGTGCACAGAGAATCGTCGCATCGACCATGATCTCTGCGACCCGGCTGTCGCCAGCGGCCACGACGGAGAGACGACCCACGTCAACGGCGATCTCACGATCGACCATATCGGCGAGCGGCACCTCGATTGCCCTCTCGAGATGAGCTCGATGAATCGCCAGAGCCCGATCCACCACGCGATCGGTTCCGATCAAACTGACTTGCACCGCCATAGCCATACTGGCTGCCCCTTACTCCTGGTCCAGCGCCTGAGTTACAAAGATGTAGTCGGGAAGTTACAGCATTGTAGTTCATCAGCCACATTGCGTAAACGCCTCATTTTCAATGAGGTTGGAGTTCCGCAAAGCGGGACTCCAAGGAGGCAGGAGGATGCGAACATCCGGTTCGCCACTGCGCATGTAGGCTGCGGCCATGACGTCTGAGACCCGGGATGTTGCGGGACAACCACAGGGACTGACCTCGGCCCAGGTGGCGGAGCGGGTCGCCGCCGGGCAGGTCAACGTGGTGACGGAGACCACGAGCCGGACAACCGCTGAGATCGTTCGAGCCAACGTCGTAACCCGATTCAACATCCTGCTCGGGATTCTCCTCGTGATCATCCTGCTGGTGGTTCGAGAGCCGCGCGATGCCCTCTTCGGCATCGTGCTCGTCTCCAACGCCGCAATCGGGATCATCCAGGAGCTACGCGCCAAGAAGACCCTCGATCGGCTGGCACTGCTCACCGCCCCGGTCACCAGCGTGCTCCGCGACGGTCAGCAGGTGCAGATCCCCGTCGATCAGATAGTCAAGGACGACCTGATCGCCCTGGCGACGGGCGACCAGGTCCCGGTCGATGGCCCGGTGACTAGGGCTCGCGGGCTCGAGATCGACGAGTCGCTTCTGACCGGTGAGTCGGACCCTGTGGTCAAGGAAGAGACCGACATGTGCCTCTCCGGCTCTTTCGTCGTAGCGGGGAGCGGATGGTTCCAGGCCGAACTGGTCGGCGAAGAGGCATACGCCGCGGCCCTGGCCAAGGAGGCCAAGCAGTTCACCCTCGTCAACTCCGAGTTGCGCGACGGCGTCAACTGGATCATCGGCGGCGTGTCGTGGATCGTCGGGCCGATGATCGCTCTCCTCATCTGGAGTCAGATGGATCTCGGGGCGCGATGGGTCGATGCCCTCAGCTCCGCTGTCGCCGGCGCCGTCGGCATGATCCCCCAAGGTCTCGTGCTGTTGACCTCCCTTGCTTTCGCCGTCGGCGTCATCCGGCTCGGTCGGCGCAACGTGCTCGTTCAGGAGCTACCCGCCATCGAAGGGCTGGCTCGCGTCGACACGGTCTGCTTCGACAAGACCGGAACTCTGACTGAGGGCACGCTGGCTGTGCGCGATGTGATCGCTCTCGGCGACATGGATCCCGAACCGGCCCTGGCCGCGATGGTTGCATCCGAGCCGGAGCCGAACGCAACTCTTCAGGCAATCGCCGATCAGTTCAATGTCGACCAACCATGGCGAGCGGATGGCGCCGTGCCGTTCTCCTCAGCTCGCAAGTGGAGCGCTGCTTCCTTTGGCGATCGAGGCACCTGGGTACTCGGCGCCCCCGAAATCGTGCTGCCTCGCAACGCTCGAATTGCCGCCCAGGCGGGCGCTCTGGCCGAGGAGGGCAGCCGAGTGATCCTGCTGGCCTGGACGGATTATCCGCTCAGCGGCGATACCCTTCCCCGTCAACTCAAGCCGGTAGCTCTGATCGCACTCGGCGACCGAATCCGTGAGGACGCCGCGGCAACCCTGCGTTTCTTTGCGGCACAGGGGGTGAAAGCCAAAGTCATCTCCGGGGACCATCCCGAGACCGTGGCCGCTATTGCCCGTGCGGTCGGTGTACCGGGATCGGCTCGAGCTATCGATGCACGACGGCTACCGCGTGATCCGGAGTCTTTCGCAGATGTCATCGAGCAAGGCACTGTCTTCGGGCGCGTCACCCCGCACCAGAAACGAGCGATGGTGCAGGCGCTGCAGTCCCGTGGTCATGTGGTGGCGATGACCGGCGACGGCGTCAACGACGTGCTCGCCCTGAAAGACGCAGATATCGGCGTCGCCATCGGTGGAGGCAGCGCGGCATCCCGCGCCGTGGCCCAACTGGTGCTCATCGATGGCGAGTTCAGCACTCTGCCGAACGTGGTGGCTGAGGGCCGGAAGGTCATCTCCAATATCGAACGAGTTGCCAACCTGTTCGTTACCAAGACCGTCTACGCCATCTTCATCGCCCTCGCCGTCGGTCTGGTGGGCAGACCGTTCCCGTTCCTGCCCAGGCACCTGACCTTGGTCGGAAGTATCACGATCGGCGTACCGGCATTCTTCCTCGCCCTCGCCCCCACCGCCGATCGAGCGCGACGCGGCTTTGTGAGACGCGTGCTCAGTTTCTCCTTACCCACCGGGCTTGCGGCCGGGTTGGCGACCTTCGGTGCATACGAAATGGCCATTGCCGAAGAAGTCACGCTGCAGGAGGCAAGAACGACGGCCACCCTCGTCCTTGCCGCCATCGGCCTCTTCGCATTGGCGATCGTCAGTAGGCCCCTTCTACCGTGGAAGAAGATCCTCATCGGCTCGATGATCGCCTTCCTCGTTCTGCTACTCATCTCCGGATCGTCCCAAGACTTCTTCGAGCTGAACTTGCCACGAGCAGTGGTGCTGGTTGCCGCAATTGGCGTCGTGGCCATCACCGGTAGCTTGATGATGATCACCTTGCGCACCGTTGGCTGGGCGAGACAGGTACCCACCTATCTGCGCGACCACCCGCCAAATGTCACCGCCACATGGACGGACCTGCGGGAGCGCATAACCGATACCTGGAGCGGCGAAAACGACGGTGAGGACACCGGCATGATCGAGCGATACCGCTCCTGGCAGCCGAACCGGATCGCAACCGGGGAGACGGACGCATTCGAGGCAACACCTGAGCCAGAGCCGGATCCGCCGCCACCGGAGGACTTCGACACTCTGGAGTGGTTCAACACCGATGACCTCCTCGACGACCAATAGGCACCTCGGAATCAAACCGATGCTTCCGGCGTTGGAAACGCCATGGCAAGACAGACCAAGGCACAGCAACGCGCCGAGAAGGCCCAAGCGGCAGCAGAAAAGAAGCGGAAAGAGGCACGGCAGCGGATGCTGGTTGGCGTTGGGGGCACGGCAGCGGGTCTGCTGATCCTTGTCCTCTTTGTCATTTCGATCTGGCCCGCGCCCGATGAGGGCGACACGACGGCTGAGTCATGGGATCTGCCGGCCCTCGCCGAGGAAGATGGCCGCGTCGCACTGGCCGATTTCCGGGGGAAGCCGACGGTCGTCGCGTTCTACGCGTCATGGTGCGAAGTGTGTGAAGAAGAGATCCCCCAGTTGCTGGCTCTCTCCGCCGACATCGGTGACGAGGTCAACTTCGTAGCCATCAATTCGCAAGACAACGGCCGCGGCATGGGCGACGCCGAGAAATGGGGCATCGCCGGCGCATGGCCGATCGCTCGAGATATCGGGAACGGCAACGGTTCAGCGTTGAGTACCGGCACCTTCGGAATGCGCGGTATGCCGCTCAACCTGATCTACGACGGCAACGGAACGCTGGTCCATGTGCAGCCCGGCGGTCTTGGTGCAAGCGAGGCGGTCGCGCTGCTCGACGAGTTGACCGAGTTCGAGGTCTAGATCAGGTACTTGAAGCCGAAGTAGAACTTCTGGCCCTTGTCATCCTTCACCTTCACGGTGAACTCCTTCTCAGCAGGAGCCTCGGGGAAATAGACCTTGATCTCCCAGTCACCGCTCTCGTTTGCCGTGGTGCTGCCGCTGCCGTATTCCGACTCGACGTAGATCGGCGTCCCCGGCGGTGCCGTACCCCAGTAGACATCGAATGGCGGATTCTCCTCGCACACGCCGTAGACATTGTGTGCGGTGAATTCGATCTCCTCTTTCGGAGCCTTCGTTGTCGTCGTCGGCTCCGGCACGTCGTAGTGAACGGTTACTCGCGCATCGGTCTGATTCCCGGCGGCGTCGGTTGCGGTGAACCGAGCGCCGTTTGCTCCGGGTGAGAGCACCAGCACGATTGACCACTGACCGTCGCCGGCCACGTTAGCCTCGTACTGGCCGGCGAAGACCGTGGCTCCGGGCTCTGTCGTGCCGCGGAACTCGATGACGTCGACCTCGAAGTGCTCATCCTCCTTTGGCGACGTGATCGTCAGTGGCGGCGGCGTCGTGTCGGCCTGGGTTGTCGATGTAGTCGGCGCTGCAGTGGTTGCAGGAACAGTTGTGGTTGTGGCTTCCGGCGCCTCTGTGGTTGAAGTGACGATAGGCACAATGACCTCCGGCTCCGGGGCGGGAAGCGTCGGTTCCACAACCGTCACCGGCACTTCAGCGACCTCCGGGGCAGCATCAGGGGTAATCGCGATGCCGGCAAGCACAACGAGCACCGCGGCGGCCGCTCCGGCCAATCCCGCCTGGAGCGTCCGCCAACGCTGCTGTCTCACCACCACAACATCGAAACTTGCCGCCGGCGTGAAATCGGCCATGCCGGCATGGATCGCATGAGCTGCGTTGCGGGCGCGTGCGTCGAGTGTCGTCATGACGCCTCCCCCAGCTCGAGATCAAGACGGTCGGCAAGCTTCTTGCGACCCTTGTGCAGATGAACCTTGACGGTGCCCTCAGCGCACTCCAGGACTTCAGCGATTTCGGCAACTGCAAGGTCTTCGAGGTAATACAGGGCGATGGCCTGGGATTGCTTCTTGGGCAGTGCCCGCACTGCCTTCCAGAAGGCATCGTCCTCGGCGGGGATACGGGGCAGGTAGCTCGACTCGGGCTTCATCTGCGCCAACGCCTTCGCCTCACGCATCTTCCGCCGGAACATCGAAACCGACTTGTTGGCAACGACGCGGCGCACCCACGCTTCCGGCTTCTCATACTGCGAGACGCGGTCCCATGCGTTGTGGGCGGCGAGGAACGCTTCCTGTGCGAGATCCTCGGCGGCTGAGCGGCTGCCGGAGAGCGCATATGCCAAACCAATCACGGGCTTCAGCTCCCGTCGATAGAACTGCTCAAAAGGAACGACGGCCCGAATCGGTGCAGGCTCAGATTGACCCGCGGGCGTTTGCCCGGCCGGATCTGAGCGTCTTGCAGATCGGGATATCGCAGTCACTTCTACCTGTTACTCGCAGATGGGGGTGCTGAGGTTTACCCCGATTTATCGAACCGACCAGTGGCCATGCTTGAGGCAGTTGCACTACCCCGAAGAGAAAGGGTCGGTGGGCCTAGTGGCCACCGACCCTTTTGGCCGAGAAGGAAACAACGAAGGAACGATCTCCCCGGCTACGCCGGCGGCAGCCCTCCAGCCTTCCGAGCGGCGGCCTCGACCCGGTTGAAGTGCGCAGCCCAATCGGCGGCGTCCCGGTCGGGGATGTTGGTGTTTCCGGGGACGTAGCCAACAGCTCCGTCTATCTGCTCGCGCAGTATGTCGGCATGACCAGCATGCCGAGCGACGTCCACCAGCAGATGCACAACAACAAGATGCAGAGTCGGATTGCGTCGATCTTCGGGCCACCACGGGATCTCGCCCACAGCGTCGATGTCGAGTGCTTCGAGCGTTGCATCGGCGTGCTCCGCCGAGCGACGGTACAGGTCGACAATGTCCTTGCGCGACTCGCTCTCAGGCACCCAGAGATCGGCATCAGGATCGTCGGGGCTGGTCTCCCAAGGGGTCGGAATCCCCGAGGGGCGACCAAAACAGTCACCGAGATACCCCAGCTGCACATAGGCGACGTGCTTGACGATGCCAAGAAGGTTGGTGCCGGTGGGAACATGAGGCCGACGAACGTCGTACTCGCTCGCTCCATCGAGCTTTGACAGAAGCGCATCTCGTTGGGCACGGAGATACCGTTGCAGCGTTTGCTTTTGATCCATGCGCCCATTTTGGTCGTTGGCACTGACACAATGCGACGGTCTTGGGCCACCGGCGCGACCGTTACTCGCTCTACCGTGCTACCGATTCCCCCGTCATCCTTGCGGCGGCAAGGAGTGGCTTCGCCCTGAGATCTGCGGCAACGTTCTCGACCTCGGCAAGCAGCGACGAGACCTCGGGGTCAGTCGGATTGCCGGCAGCGAGCGCCTCGGCAAGCCGCCATTGCGATCTGGCACGCCAATAGGGAGCATCGGCCCACGCCTCGATCGCCTCTCGCCACAGATCGGCGTCGTTGATCCCTCGGGCACGGGCCAAGTCGGCAGTCGCCGTTGTCAGAATGCGCTTGTAGCGCGGGGCCGAACCGGAGTACTCGCCGAAACGGGCGTACCACTCGACCACGCTGTCGATCCACTGCGGCTCATGGAGTCCCGCGGTCACTGCGTCTGCAACGCTTTCGATAGCGGCCGCGGCGACATTGACCATGTACATCCACGTCTCCGGTCCATCGATCGACGCGAGGGCCGCCGATGCGAGTTCATAGGCTTCTGAGTACTGACCTCTCCATCGAAGATCTGAGATGCGACTTGCCCAGAAAGGACCCTGCAGTTCGGCGTGCATCTCCTCGACTCGCAGCGAGCCCAATCGGTCGAGCGCACTCTGCGTCCTCGTTTCGTCACCTCGCTCTGCAGCGAGGCTCAGCGACGCGATGGAGATGAGTATCTGCGGAAGATCGACCTCGGGTGAAGGCGCCATCGCGGCCAAGTGCTCCTCGGCCTCATCCCAACGAGAGAGACCAAATAGGAATGCTGCGGCGTTTGCCCGCAGCGCTGTCTCCCACGGATCCAGGCCCATTTCGTGTGTTCGAGCAATCCCACGCTCGGTCAACTCAAGCGCCTTCTCGACATAGCCGTTCTCGGCCAGCGATTCGCCCTGGTTGACATATACGACGAGCTGTGATCTCAACACCCCCGATGCCTGTGCACGTTCAGCGAGCTCTTCGAAGTAGCGATTCGATTCCGCCAGGTCACCGAGACTCCCGGTCGCTGTTGCCAGCACAGTCAACGCCGCCAGCTCGGTGCGCACGGGTCCGGTGACACGAGCAAGCTCGAGCGCTTCGCGGGCCGCGGCTATTGACTCGGAAGACCGCGAGCCAAGCATCAGCTGACTGGCGACACCTCCGAGGATCTCCGCATGGGCAGCGTTGGGCTCCTCCTTAGGAACAACACGAAGCGCCTCCTTGGCTTCCTCGAGAGAGCGCTCGCCACGACCCTGCAGCCAGAAGACTCTGCTCATCGAGTGATGGAGGAGGGCTCTGGTTCGTTCATCAAGGCTGGAATCCTCTAGCTCGGCCGCAATGAGCGCCATCGCATTGTTGTTTCTGCCACCAAAATCGAAGTGGGCTCGACCAGCACGTATGACCAAATCGGCGTGTGATGCTCCAGCGATGGACTCGGCGTTCTCGACGTCATCCCATAGATCAAGAGCAAGCTCCAGATGCGCCGCCACATCCGACACCGCAAGGGTCAGCTCGGCTGCATCTGCTGCGGCGAGAGCGGAAGCGAGCGCCTTGCCCGGCCGATCGGCGCTGAGCCAATGTTTGACCTGGGTCGCCGGAGGCACGTTTCGTCGCTCGAATGCCTCGCCGACGGCCCGGTGGAGACGGGAACGGCGGCGAGCCGGCAGATCGTCATACAGCGTCTGCCGCAACAGAGCATGTGTGAACACGAACTCGTCGGCACCGTCTCCCTCATCGATGACCCGGGCGTTCATCGCGGCGTCCACGACGGCGTCCACTGCTCGCTCATCGAGTCCTGCGATCGTCCCGGCAACATCAATCGAGAAGTTCTGGCCGATCACCGATGCGACCTCGAGGGTGGCAACGACATCGTCGCCGAGATGCTCGATGCGGCGACCAATGACTTCACGCACCCCTTCGGGAATGCCGTAGTCGCCAATCGGTGTCTCCGAGACCCAACGGCCGGCGGCGTCGAACGCCCCCTCATCTTCGAGATGGCTCGTGATCTCTTCGACAAAGAACGGATTGCCCTGCGTCTCTTCAGCGATCGACTCGACAACCTCAGGTGCCGCGTCGGACCCAAAGTGACCGCGGATCATCTCCTGAACTTCACCATCCGACAGACGCCGCAGCGGTATTCGTACCACGCGATGCTCCCGGCGCAGATCGGAGAGAAGCTTCGGGAGTGAGTGCCTTCGCACCAGGTCGGTGTCGCGGTAGGTCCCGACAATCAGGGCGGACGTCTCATCTCTACGAGCGAGATGCGCCAGCACTGCGATTGAGTGCTCATCCGCCCAATGCAGATCGTCGAGAACCACTACCGGTGGGGGCATATCAGCGTTCGACTCGATCAGCGCGGCAAATGCCTCCGCCATCAAGTACTGAGTCGTGTCGGGGTCGGTCTGGAGTGGCACCGGCAGCCCCTTCGGCAGCGGGACACCCGGTACGAGCCGAGCGATGTTTCCGGCAGCGGGCCCGATCTCGAGCAGCCTCTGCGGATTTGCTCCGAGGACCGCACGAGCGATCTCGACAAACGGCTGGTAGGGAAGCGCCGCGTCGGGAGTGCACCGCCCCGCAACCACTAGAGCTCGGGCATCAGCAGCCTTGCGACACCACAGGGACGTGAGGGAGGTTTTCCCGATACCCGGCTCCCCGATCACCGCTGCAAGCTGCACCGACGTTGCCGCGGCTCTATAGGCACCGTCGAGTTGCGCCAGCTGCGCTTCGCGCCCCACCAGGTACCTGGGGATCGCTCGCTCGAGAAACGCCGGGAACGGAACACTGCGGAGACTCCCTTGATCGGGCTCAGGCGCCGAGTCTGCAACCGACCACAGCTCGATAGGGTCGGCGACACCCTTCAACATATGGGCGCCGATGGACACGAGCGGGAAGCGAGCCCGCCGGCCGATGAGCAGCCGCACTGTGTCCGTGACAAGAATCTGCCCGCCGTCTGCGGCATCACACACCCGCGAAGCCACGGCCACCGGGAGGCCGACTATGTCCCCACTTTCCGTCGCGATCTCACCGGCGTTGATCCCGATCCGGACGCTGATCTGGCGGGCATCGTCAGCTTGACGGTTGTAGAGCAACACATCCTCTTGAATGCGTTGACCTGCAACGACAGCATCCACAGACGAATCAAAGACGGCAAGGGCACCATCACCGAGGCTCTTGACCAGACGACCGCCCGTGGAGGCCAACGCATCGCCGATGATCCGGTCGTGCTCGCCACCGATCTCGTCGGCGAGATCATCGCCGAGCGAGTCACGCATACGCGTTGAACCAACAAGGTCCGTAAACATCAATGTTGCCAACCCGCGACGAGCCATAGATGAGGAACCTACCAGTGCCGCCTTTGCGGCGCGATAGAGGCCTGTCGACAGTTGCCCCTCCTCCCGGCTTTTGGCGGCGGGGAAACACGCCACAAATGATCCCGTATTATCAGGCAGCATTCCCTTGCCCTCGTAGCTCAGGGGATAGAGCACCGGTTTCCTAAACCGGGTGTCGGAGGTTCGAATCCTCCCGGGGGCGCCTTTGCCAGATACCGCCGCGCCTGGCTTGCGGTGACAGCCCGGGTGGCCCGGTTCTAGCCATCTGAGCCCTCCGCGAGCTCATCCATCGCCAGCCCATGAACCACCAAACCGTCGCGCTAGATGTCACGCCATACCTGCCGCCGGCTGTTCAGCAGCGCTAAGACCTCGTCGGAGCCGACTTCGAGGACTTCAACCCGGTTGCCGCTAGCCCGACGCACCGAAGACCGCCACTGCTCGACCGACTCCGCCCACGATTCATCAGACTCATCAACACTGGTTGGACCGACAAGAAACGTGTCGATATCACTGTCGATGTCCGCCTCGCCTCGCTCAAACGACCCGAAGATGATCGCCCACAACGCCCCATCTCGCCTATCAACGTATCTCGGGCACGCGACGCCTGAGCCAGGCTGACATCCGCAAGTCGAACGATCGTCCTCATATTGGGATCGGTGGTTGTCTCCGCCAGCACCGACAACACCCGGCCCGGGACACCCGGGACAACCGCCTTGACAGGTCTAACGAAGTCCATACGGGCACATGACAAATACTCGTCATAGATCGAACAATTGTTTCTTTCATGCAATGGACATGCCCGGAGCCGGCGCCGACTCCGCCACCGATCGCAGCGTTCTTGGCACCGTGGACAGACTCCGCTACGGCTGCACCGACCGCAGAATGTCATCGATGACCTCGAGGTCGTCGACTGCAGCCACAAACGGATCACCGATCTCGCGGAGAAGAACAAACCGCAGCCGAGACGACCGGCGTTTCTTGTCGTGCGCCATCGCAGTCATGACGGCACCAGGATCGAACGGACGAGGCAACGACGTGCGCAACCCGATGTGCCGAACCAGCTCTTCGACACGCTCGGGCAAACCCGGCTCGCAGTAGCCGAGGCGAGCAGACAGCCGTGCGGCCGCAACAAGACCAACCCCCACGGCCTCGCCGTGCATCAGATCGCCGTCATCGACGAGCTCGAACGCGTGGGCGAAAGTGTGCCCCAGGTTCAAGATCTGACGTCGATCCTCGTCGAACGGGTCCTCCTGCACGACTGCGATTTTGATCTGCACCGCTCGCGCCACCAACGCCTGAAGATCACCGAGTGCGCCGGGAAGACGATGACTCTCGTCGCGCCAACTGCCGGTCTCGATACGGTCGAGAGCGTCGGGGCCGGAGATGAGGCCGTGTTTGAGAACCTCGCCCATACCGGCCGCAAACTCTCGGGGAGATAGCGTCTGCAAAGTCGCGACATCGGCAATCACCGCAGACGGCTGTTTGAACAGGCCGATCAGATTGTTGCCCTGGGGGACGTCGAGCCCGACCTTGCCCCCGACACTGGTGTCGATCATGGCGATCAAGTCGGTCGGGCAATGCACCAGATCCACCCCGCGCAGATATGTTGCCGCGGCGAATGCCGCCACGTCACCGACAATGCTGTCCCCGAGCGAAACGACCGTCGCCGATCGGTCGAGCTGGGCATCGAGCAGCTGCTCATACACCGCCTGGACCGCGCCGAGCGTCTTCTGACCCCGTCCCGAGGGGAGAACGATCGCAAGATCCACGTCGCCGCAACTCGGCAGGTATTGCTCGGCGGTGATCTCGTTGGTGACCACGACGCTTGGTCCCTCGATGAGAGCAAGCTGGCGATGGAAGGGAAGAATCCCGGCACCTACGGAGTAGTGATACACACCGCCCGGTGAGGTGACGGGGAAGCGCTGCGGATCCGATGTCACCAAATCAACCAGACCCTCGGCAACCCGCTCCGGGCTGATCTCACTTGTGGTCAGCTGGGGAAACCGCCTGTACCCGGGCTCGCGTTCTGAGAGCAACTCGATGATCTGACTCTGCGGATTCGGCACCGATAGCAGCGGACGTTCGGGCCGCGTCGTGTCACTCGACACGCGATCGAAGATCTCTTCCGGGGTCGCTACCAGGCAGAACACCCGGCCCGTTCGACTCAACGCAACAACATTGCGGGCATCGAGCATCATCCTCCCGCCGGTGGAGATCACCACGCCGCGGCGGTCTGCCAACTCTTCAGCCAGCGCATGCTCCATCTCGCGAAATGCCGCTTCCCCGCGCACGGCGAAAACCTCGGTGATGGGGCCATGGCGCTCTTCGATGAGTTCGTCGGTGTCGACGAACTCCATACCCAGCCGCTCTGCGAGGAGACGCCCGGCAGTCGTCTTACCGGTTCCCATGAAGCCGGTAAGAACGATGTTGCGCTCGTGATCGGCCAAATCACCCATGGTCGCCGGCGGCCTGATCCAGATATTGCAGGAGTGCCTCGAGAGCGACCCGATAGCTATCTCGACCGAAACCGGCAACCACACCTATGCAAACCGGGGCAAGAACCGATCGGTGACGGAACTCCTCGCGGGCGTGCACGTTGGAGAGATGGGTCTCGACGACCGGCAGTTCGGTGGCGCTGATGGCGTCGCGCAGGGCATAGCTGTAGTGAGTGAATGCCCCGGGGTTGAATACGACACCGTCGACCTGCGTACGGGCTTCGTGCAATCGGTTGATCAGTTCCCCTTCGATGTTCGATTGAAATGCCTCGATTTCGGCACCTCGCGCCGCCGCGTATGATCCGATCTCGGCAACGATGTCGTCGAGCGTGTCGGCTCCGTAAACCTCAGGCTCGCGGGTACCGAGCAGATTGAGATTCGGACCGTTGAGAAGCAGGATTGTCCGTGTCATGGTGCATGTTTACCACGCGACCTGCAGAATCTCACTTCCTGCGAAGAAACGCTTTGTGGCATTGAGGGCGCGCCGGGCGAATTCCTCGGTACCGACATCGCCTCGCATCAGGTCATTTGGAATCTCGAGCGAATAGGGAACCTGCGGTAACGCCGCAATGAGCGGGCGTAGATCGAGGCCGGCTTCGCCGGGGAAATTGCGTGCGGCACGCGCCGCGTGGATGAGACCCTCTTCGGTACGTGGAGTGTCCCGAGGAGCATCGCAGAGCTGTATGAAGGGAAACAGATCCGGCGGGAGCACGCGCAACTGGTCGACGGTGGAAGCCGAACGACAGAAGTGCAGCGTGTCGACGACTATCCCGCCGTTGGGTTGGCCGGCACCCATCACGATCTCGACGGCAGCCGCCAGATCGCCGGTCGGGGTCCACGATGGGAACTCGAGTCCGACCGTCAGTTCGAGTGGTGCGGCCAGTTCGCACAGCACAGCGAAGTTCGCCGTGGCGCGCTGACGATCGGCATCCGGAGTCTGGGCCAGCACAAAACGCGCCCCGAGATCGTTGGCCCGCTCCATGAAGCCGGCGAAGTCCTCGGGCCGTTGGTCGGGCCCGACACGTGCCAGCTCAACATCGAGGATGCCGATGCCGGCATCCTCGGCGTGGCGGCGGATCGACCGTGCCAAGGCAGGGTCGTCCAGGATCGGCGGGACGTCCTCGTCGGCAGTCACCCCGGTGAGGCGCAGACTCACGAAGTCGTAGCCCGTCGCCGCCGCGATATCGATCATCTCTTCAGGGGCCGTCCCGGCGACGGCCAAATAGGCGAGTGAGAATTGCTCCATCACGATCTCTTTCTCACGACGTCTCAGTGCCGTAGAACTCGCCGAACAACTCCTCCTCCGTCGGTCTGTCCTCCGCGGTCGGTCGACTTACCCAAGTGACGTTGAGGTAGTGCTTGAGGCTGATGTTCTCGTTGGTGACGTTGCCACCCCAGATACCGCAGCCCAGACTCGAGGTCATCGGCATCCCGTTGGTGAACGAACCAGCGTTGGCTTTCGACTGCGGCTGACGCACCATCATGCGGCTGACCGGCGCCACCTGAGCCAGTTGGTCGATGTGATCGTCATCGAAGCTGTAGATGCCGCAGGAGTGACCCTTGCCGCCCACCTCATAGATGCGACGGACCCGTTCTAGGGTGTCCTCCCATCCGGCGCAACGGTAGACCGCCAGCAAGGTGGTGAGTTTCTCGCCGGAGAATCGGTGTTCGGGTCCGATTTCGTCCTGCTCGACAAAAATGAAGGTGCGATCGTCCGGAATGGTGAAGCCTGCGGCCGCGGCCAGCTTCGGGCCGGGTTGGGCCACGGTTTCCACCTTGCGGCGACCGGTGTCGTCCCACATCGCTTTCTCGAGCAGTTTCTTTTGCTCGGCATCGGCGAGATAGCCGCCCTCGGCCACTAGTTGATCCACGAAAGCTTCGTAGATGGACTCGTCGATGAGGATGTTGCCGTCTGCTGAGCAACCCGAGCCGAAGTCGGACGTCTTGGACATGCGGGTGTTCCGCGCAGCTTCCTCGATATCCGCGGTGGCGTCGATAACCATGGTCGAGTTGCCGGCGCCGACGCCGAACGCAGGCTTGCCCGAGCTGTATGCAGCCTTGACCATCGCCGGACCGCCGGTCGCCAACGTCACGTCGCAGATCGCCATGAGCTCTTGAGCGAGCGGGATCGACGGCTTATCGACACTCTGGAAGAGGTCGGCGGGCGCACCCTCGCGCTCCATGACCTCGCGGAGGATGCGGACGACTTCCCCGGTGGTTTCCTTGGTGCGCGGGTGGGGCGAGAAGATCACCGCATCCTTGGCCTTGATCGCATTGATAGCCGTCCCGGGAGGGGTCAGCGCCGGGTTGGTCATCGGGACGATCGAGGCAATCACGCCTGCCGGCTTGGCGTACTTGACCAGACCGCGATCCGGGTCCGTTTCGATGACGCCGACGCTCGGCGTACGCAGCGCATCACGCAGGATGCCGTGGATCTTGAAACGCTTGGCCGGTCGACCGACCCGGTCTCCAGAACCGCTCTCGTCGACACCCATCTGGGCGAGTCGCGTGAAGGTCTTCTCATTGCCCAGCGCCCAGCCGATCGCACGAGCGAGGCGATCAACCGTCGCCTGGTCGTAGCCAGCGATCTCGGCCATGGCCACCCGCGCCCTGGCCAGCATGTCGGCGGCGGCCTGGCGCTCCTCGGGAGTGATCTCGCGTGCCATTCGTGCTCCTTCAGTCGGTGGCGACGTGCGAGACGTCGCGGTCGGGTGAGTAGATGTCGAGAATGTTCCAGTGCCCGGTCGTGGGCGTCGGGTTGTTCTTCATCGGCACATCGATGACCGTCGGTCGGCCCGATGCGAGCGCCGCTTCGAGCGCAGGCAGGAAATCGGCAGCGGCCTTGATAGTGACGCCATCGGCGCCGTAGGCACGGGCGATCGCCGCATAATCGGGCGAACTGTCGCCGACCTCTCCAGGGAACTTCGACCCGTAGGTCACGTCGAAGTGGGCTTTCTGGAGACCGGCGATGGTTCCGAAGGCGTTGTTGTTCATGACCACCCAAACGATGTGGAGCGCCTGTTCGACAGCCGTCACCAACATCGCCGGGTTCTGACCAAACCCGCCGTCACCGACCAGTGACACAACGGTTCGATCGGGGGCCGCCAGCTTCGCACCGATGGCTGCTGGCGGACCAAATCCCATCGTGGCAAACCCGCCGGGAGTGATGAATGAGCCGGGCGTGAGGATGGGAAATTGCTGCCCAACGCCGTTCTTGTTCCAGCCAACATCGGTCGTGATGATCGCGTCGGCAGGCAGTGCCTTACGGGTATCGGCCAGGATGCGCTCGGGCATCATCGGCCATGCCCCGCTACCCGCCATCTCTGCGTTCTCTTCGCGGAATCGGGCGCGAAACTGCGCGATCAGATCTTCCACCGCCGGTCGCTTGAATCCCTCGGGATACTGCTGGCGAGCCACTCGATTCAGCACGCGGAGCGCAGCCTTCGCATCGGCAACCACACCTATCTCCGTGGGGAAGTTCCTGCCGATCTCACTGGGCTCGATGTCGATGTGGATCAGCTTTGTGTCGGGGATGTTGAAGGTGTAATCGCGATACCACGAGCTGCTGTCCGCCTCCTTGAACCGGGTACCGATGGCGAGAATCGTGTCGGCTTCCAGACAGGCGTTGTTGACGAGCGACGTGCCCCAGAACCCGGTCATACCGAGTACCAGCGGATGCGCATCGGACACCGCGCCTTTACCCATCAGGCTGTGGGCCACGGGGATGCCCATGTGATCGATGAATGCCTCGAGATCACCGCTGGCCCCGGCGAGGTGGATTCCGCCGCCGACGAACAGCACCGGTGACCTTGACTCGACCAGCCGGGCGATGATGCGCTCAGCCGTCTCGTCGTCGAGCGACGGTTTCACCAGATCCCGTGTGTTGTGGTCGAGTCGGGCAAAAAGCCCGGGATCGATCTCGGCCGAGAAGACATCCATCGGCACGTTCACCAGCACCGGCCCCGGTTGTCCCGACTCGGCCAGAGCGAAGGCCTTCTCGATGATCTCGGGGAACAGTTCGGGCGTGTCCACTCGCCACGCTCGCTTCACGAACGGTCGGTAGATCTCGTACTGGGCTCCGTCGGAGTGAAGACTGACTTCCTGATGCGGGTGCTTTCCGTAGTAGTACCTGGGCACGTCACCGGCGATGACCACCATGGGAATACAGTCGAGCGCGGCGTTGGCGACCCCGGTGGCGGCATTGGTCAGCCCCGGGCTGAGGTGGCTGAGCACCACCGAGGCGCGGCCGGTGACCCTTGCGTACCCGTCAGCCGCATGGGCTGCGACCTGCTCGTGACGGACGTTCACGAATTCGACAGGGCTATCCGCCATTGCCGACAGCACCGCGATGTTGGTGTGACCGCAAAGCCCGAAGACCCGGGTGACTCCCCGTTTGGCGAGATAGTCAACAAGCTGCTGCGCGACCGTTCGACTCATGAGAACCCTCCATCGAGAAGCACCCGCCCGGGCGGCCCAGAGCGGGCGCAAACGGGTGAATCCGTGCGGTACAGATCGGGAACCACCGGTGCTGCACCTGCCGGATTCCAATAGGAAATCATATAGGTGAATATAGTTCCCAAACCTCGCAGAATGTCAAGGGTTTTCTCGCCGAGCGGCCGAAAAACCGCGGTCAGGTGAGCAAATCATCGACCCTGACGATGTCGCAGGTGCGGGCCGCCAGGATCACGGCATCGACCACGGCGAGGCTGCGCAGACCTTCATCTCCCGGCACCAGCGGATCTTCGAGCCCTCTGACGACACGCGCCAGATGAGCGAGCTGCTCCACGTAGGGGTTCTGCGGGGTGCGGCGCCGGGACGGCGAAGCCGCCCCCGGGCCGGGTCTCTGCCCGTAGGCACTGTGCTGGTCGACGGTCAGCCGCGACGCCAGCAAAGGGGAGTTCCATCCGGGGTCAGGATCGTCTGCGCCGTACTGCCACACGGTGAGACTGGGGAAGCTCAATGAGGCCTCGGTGCCGATGAACCGGGCGTGGTCTTGACCCGCGTTGTGGAACCCCATGCCGTCGCTCACCGATGCCTCCCAACTCCATGGGGACGGTGTCGACTCGGAGAGGATCAAGGTCCCCAGCGCGCCCCCGGCGAAGTGGGCCAGCATCACCGCAGTGTCGTCGAAATCGAAATCGCGCCCTAGCTTCGCCGAGGCGGCCTGAACGCTTTCGATCTCGCCGCATACTGCGCGCAGCAGGTCGACTTCATGGATGAGATTCACCAGTAGAGGCCCTGCCCCTTCGCGGCGCCGCCATTCGACGTGGTAGTACGAATCCGGCTTGCGCATCGTCACCAGCGTGTTGGTTGCGACGAGCCTGCCGATCTTCGCTGAGACGAACTCACGAGCCGCCTGCACTCGATTGTTGTACCGGCGGTGATGGCCGACGAGCATCGGTACACCCGCCGCCACCGCGATGTCGCACAACTCACGCGCGGCCTGGATGGATTCCGCGATCGGCTTTTCGACAAGCGTGCCGATGCCGGCACCGACGAAGAACCCTCCGATCTCTCGATGGGTGTCGTTCGGCGTCGCCACAATCACCGCTTCAGGCTCCATTTCGAGCACGTCGTGGTAGTCGCCGACAAGCGGGACGGAAAGGCTACGAGCCAGAGCCCCCGCATCGTCATCGAGGCTGCAAAGGCCCACGAGTTCGACCTCAGCGATCGTGGCCGCAAGCTCTGCGTGCAACCGCCCGATGCCTCCCGTACCCACGATCACGAGCCGAACCGGCACAAATCCGGTGGATGCCTGTCCTTCTTGGTCCGCGTCGAGCACCGTCACTTGGAAACCCCTTCGTTGGTCAGTTCCTGACCATTGTCGCGGCTTGCCGACCCTGGACGCCAGCCTTAATTCACTATAGTTTATTAGCTGGTTGCTGATCATATTGGTTCCCGTCCGATGGTGAGGTTTCGGTCGGTGCCGGTGCGCCTAGTAACTTGCCCAGCGGACCCCAGCCGATCGGGTGCCGAACGCTGCACCGGCGGGATACTGGCCCGGCGAACGACGTCGCTGAAGGAAGGTGATCGATCAATGCCCCGATTCGACTCTGTTCCTGAGTCGATCCGACGCGAGATCGAGCGACGTATCGTCGAAGGCAGGCTCAAGCCGGGAGAGAAGCTGGGTCTGAAACGCGATCTCCAAAATGAATTCCAGGTGGCAGGCCCCACGATCGATCAGGCATTGCGGCTTCTGGTGAACGATGGGTTGGTTGCGCTGAGAAGAGGACCTGGCGGTGGCGTCTTTGTTGACCGATCGCGACCGGTGCTGCGTCTGGGGACCAAGCTCACCTGGGCCCGAGATACCACGATGTATGCCGAGAACCGCGAGATCCGCGAGGCTCTGCTCTCGGTGCTGGGTGCCGCCGCGGCCCGCGCCGCACGAAGAGATGTGCGCCTGGTTTCCGATCTCGCCGCGATCGCCGACGCCATCGCGGAATCCCCGGTAGAGGCATTCGAAACCCACCAGTTGATATGGAAGGGCCAGCAGCTCTTGCTCGAATTGAGCGACAACGGCACCCTGTCGGCGATCTACGACGACCTTCTCGCCACCCTTTTGGACGTGGTCGTCACCATCGAGCCCCCAACAACGCAGGCTGAGATCACCCGGGAACAGCGGCGAATCGAAGCGCACGTGAGCATGTTCCGATCAGTGGTCGACGGTGATGTCGAAGCTGCACGCGAATTCGGTCGCCTTCTCCCGGTATTGGGTGAGCCGGCGATTACGCGGGTACCCGACGCCGACGAGAACTGAAGTCGCGTCCAGATCGCAGCGGCGGTGTTCGCTCAGTTGGGCGTCAATCTCCCCCGGAACCAGGGATGGCGATGCCGTCGTACTGCGCGAGAGTTGGATCGATGGTGCGCATGGGCCGCTCGCGCGCCTGCTCTTCCACGTAGTGTGCCGCCAACCCGAAGCTGCGCGAGATGGCAAACAAGAAGTCTCCGTAGGCAGCATCGAGCCGTAGCGCGGTGAGAGCGACCGCAAGACCGCCGTCGATATTGACCGGCACCGGCTTGCCGGTATGCCGGCTCACCCGCGCGGCCAGAGCCCGCACCGCCGAGTCCAGCCGCCCCGCAGATAGCGGAGCCGCCATCTCCAGAAGTCGTTCCGCACGGAGGTCATGATGGTGCCAACGATGGCCGACGCCGGGGAGCCGCCGCCCCGCGGCACGTTCCGCCTCGAATACCTCGTCAGCCCAGGCCTGCAAGCCCGCTTCAGCCGGTGCACCCGCCAATATCCGCATGGCCCGGCTGACCACCGCTCCATGAAGCTCGCCGAAGGCCAGGATGCCTCCGGCCAATCCGCTCATAGGTGCAGCGCGGGTCGCGGCAATGGTGCGGGCGACGAGAGCAGATGGAGACACCGGACCGTGATCGACAGACGCAACGAGGCAGGCGCCGAGGAGGTCGGCCTCCTCTTCGGTCGCGGCATCTCCCCGCCAGAGCCTGAGCAGCATGGCCGAGAACGTCTCTCGGCCCATTGCCTCATCGAGCGCCACGCCACGCACAAAGACCCGCTCATCAGTCGTTGCAGTGATGGCCGACGACCAGGGGACCGCCCGATGCGACTGGCTTGTTGGCGACCCCTGATGCGCGCTAGTGCCGGGTCCTGATGTCATGGTTTCTCCTTGATCCATTAAACCTCCCCACGGGGGATGCGGGCCGACCCGTAGCGTCGCAACAACGGCGCAGCGACGGTGGAGTCGCAGAACTGCTGGTCGATGAGGTCACGGTCGTCGCACCCTGCTCAATCGGTACCGCTCAGTAGCGCGCTGATGTCTGCGGCGCAGCTAATCAACGGCTCCCGGATCTCTTCGAAGTTCCCCGGGCCGAGCCGCGTCGTCGGTGCGGAGACACAAAGCGCGGCAACGACACGGTTACCCGAATCGACCACCACAGTCGCGGCGGCCGAAACTCCCTGCTCACGCTCCCCGATTGAAGTTGCCCAACCGTCGGCGCGGATTTCATCGAGCTGCGTGCTCAGATGCAAACCCTCCTCTGCAGCCCGCTCGATCTCAGCTTCTCGCTCCTCTGCTTCCGCATATGCCAGCAAGAGCTTTCCCGCAGCACCGACCCGTAATGGCAGCGGGCGGCCGAGCTGGATAAACGGCCGAAGTTCGTGACGACCTTCCACAGCTGCGATGCAAATGCGAGCGCTGCCATCGCGGATGTAGAGATGGACGCTCTCCTCCAGCTCATCTCTCAGGTTCCGCATGGACCTCTCCGCAAGGGCTCGCAAATCGAATGTACCGGCAGCGGCTTCACCCCAGTAGAGCAGGCGGGGCCCGAGCGAGTAGCGGCCATCCTCGGCACGGCGAACGATACCGAGACCGGAAAGCTCCCTCAGAAGGCGATGCACCGAGGACTTCGGCATATCCATCGCTTTGCGGACATAGCCGAGCGTCACCGGCTCTCCCGCACTCCCCAGACAGTCGATTAGGTCGCTTGCCTTTTCGAGAACGGACATCAGACCCTCCTCACTAGAGACCGATCGCGGCAGGCAACCACAGCGTCAGAGCGGGCACGTACGTGATAAGCAGCAATACCGCGACCATCGCCGGGAGATAGAAGGCCGCGCCTTTGAAGGCCTGCTCGAGCGGGATCCCAGTCACCGAGCTCAGCACGAATATCACTCCTCCCATCGGCGGCGTCATGAGTCCGATCATCAGGTTGAAGATGACGATTGCTCCGAGGTGGAGCGGATCGATGCCGAACTGGACGGCGACCGGTAAGAGAATGGGCGTTGTGACGATCAGCGCAGATGTCGGCTCGAGCACCATGCCCAGGAATATCAGCAGGACATTGATGATGAGTAAGAACACGATAGGGCTGTCGGTGAGACCGATCAGTGCCTCTGCAACCCGCTGCGGGACCTGCTCGCGCGCCAGGATCCAACTCAATAGGGTTGAAGCCCCGATGATCAGCATGATCTGAGCGCTGATCACCGCTGTGTCGCGGAAGATGATCGCGACATCTTTGAAGCTCAGCGTTCTGTATGACAACGCCAGCAACAGCATGTAGAGAGCACCAACACCTGCTGCCTCGGTGGGTGTGAAGAACCCACCCAGGATGCCGCCCAGGATGATCACCGGGGCACCCATTGGTGGGATCGCACGGGCACCAGCTCGACGAACGGCCTGCCAGTTGTACGGCTCACCGACGAATTCCGGCCGCTTTCGCGCCCACCAATAGATGAGCAGCACGAGCGCCAAGGTCATCAAGAACGCGGGCAGCACTGCCGCCGCAAAGAGTGCTCCGGTGGAGACTGCGGCGACTGACGCATACACGACGGCCGGAATGCTCGGCGGCATGATCGGGCTGATGAGGGCGGAGCTGGCACTCAGACCTAAAGCGAACCCAGCCGGGTATCCCTTCTTCCGCATGTGACCGACCTCGATCGAACCGAGCCCAGCGGCATCGGCCAGCGATGCACCGCTCATCCAGGAGAAACCGAGGCTGACGGCGATGTTCACGTAGGCCAAGCCAGCGCGCAGCGGACCGAGGAACAGAATGGCTGCGTCGTATAACCGGTCGGCAATCTCCGTCCTCGTGGCCACGATGCCGACGAGGATGAAGAGTGGCACAGCGAGAAGCGGCCAACTGTTGATCCCCTGCATGACAAGCCGAATGGCTAGGTGTGCCGAAAAACCCTCGAAGAGGAAATACGCTACCGATGGGCCCAGGATTGCGAATGCCATCGGAACGCGAAGAAGGAACAGGATCAGCATCACGATAAGCAGGATCGTCAGGCTCATGCTGCGTCCTCTTCGATGTTGGCATCGCGGCCGAGAAGAGCGGGGACATCCCTGACCACGATCCCCAAGATGACACGCAGGACAATCAGGATGAGTCCCACGAGCGGCACCATGTTGACGTAGCGCAGCGGAATCTGACCGGCCGCAGTCACCTGGCCGATGTCGTCCGCGATCAGGGTATAGCTACCGTAGATCATGGCGACGGTCGTCAGCAGGACGACCACGTTGACGAATAACTTCACCGCGTCCAGCCATCGTCCCTTCGCCACGTAGTCGATCACATGGATCGCGATGTGATGAGGCGCATAGGCGATGAGATATCCGGCCATCAGGAACGTCGCCCACACGAGCGAGTACCGAGCAAGTTCTCCCGTCCACGGCCATGTTCCGTGCACGTACCGTTGCGCGACCTGGCCCAGGACGAGAATGAGAATCAGCAGCAGGAACAGTCCGCCTACGACTTGCTCGATCATGCCGAGTGCTTTGAATATCCCCCGCATCGGCTCTCGCATCGGCAGCAGCGGTGGCTCCTCGGCGGCGGCGTCGGCAGCAAACTCCTCCAGCTCCAGATTCGGCTGAAGTTCCTCTTCGGGTTTCTCGTTGGTAGGGTCGCCGCCCTCCATTGGGGGAGCGTCGCTAGTGCCCATCAACCTTCTACTCCTTCGGCGGCGGAACGTCGCAGCGCTCACACGAGCGTAGACGACCGGTGGTGGATGGCTAGCCGGTGCCCGGGAGTTCCCCGGGCACCGGTTGCCGTGGATCAGCCTCCTGCTGCGGAGCGGATGGCTTCGAGTACCTCGATCTGCTCGGGAGTGAAGTTCTCCCTGAGGTGGGGTTCTGCCAACGCGCGGAAGGCATCCCGATCGACATCCTCGATGATCTCCATGGCGCCTGTTGAACGGAACTCGTCCAGGATGGACTTCTCCGCCTCTGCAACGCACTCCGGCTCACGAAGCATCGCCTCGTTGACACCGGCCGTCAGTGCGGCCTGCTGCTCGGCGCTGAGCTCGTCCCAGATCGAGCCGATGATGATGAGGTTCGAACTTGCCTGGTGGGCCGACAGGCTCACATAGTCCTGGACCTCGTCCAGACTGATTGACTCGATGTTGACGAGAGGGTTCTCCTGCCCGTCAACCGTACCCTGCTGGAGGGCGAGGTACAGCTCCTCATAGGCCACCTCGACCGCTTCGGCGCCCATCGCATCTGCGTTCAACAGGAACGTGGGTGATGGCGGGAACCGCATCCGGAGCCCCTTGAGGTCGTCCGGCGTGCGGATTGGCACGTTGGCCGTGAACTGCCGTGCTCCGGTGTTCCAACCGCCGAGAATCCGAACGCCGGTCGCATCCAGGAACCCGGCCTTGAGATCATCGGATGCAGGGCCGCTGAAGAAGCGGTACATGTGATCGCTGTCGTCAAACACGAAAGCGCCGTCCACCGCACTCATCGGTGCGTAGACGGCTGCGAGAGCCGACGCGCCCTGAATGTCGATGTCGATGTCACCGGCGATGACCGACTGGATACGGTCGGCGTCACCGCCCAGAGAGCTAGCGCCGAAGATCTCAATGGTGAGTCCTACGTCGGCAGCCTCGACTACATCGCGAATCACGTTTGCGCCACACGCGACCTGGGGCTGTGCATCCTGGTAGCTGTGCGCGAACACGAGCTCGATTTCTTGTTGGGCAGCTGCGGTAGTTGTGGTTGCCGCGGCCGCTTGGGTCGTTTCGGGCGACGAGTCGTCGTCGTCACCGCCGCACGCTGACAGCATCATGATTGCCGCCACCGCGAGCGCGAGTATTCGAATCGGCCTGCTCATCGTCGTTTTCTCCTCCCGTTGTCACTCCGGGAACCACTGCCGACGTTCTGCCGGCAACTCATTTGCAGTTCCACATAGTTGGACAGAGGTCAAGCATACGGAACAGAAATGAATCGTGCAACTGGTTTCAGCTCAGCCCGGCGATGCGGAGCCAGGTCTTGCCCGGTGTCGACCCACTTCGTTCGAATGCCGGCTGTGCCGATTCGAGCGGGTACTCATCGCTGACGATGCGGCCTGGAGCGAACCTGCCGGCCGCGACAAACGCAACTGTCGCCTCGAAATCCGCCGGATGGTCATAGGTCAGCGAGCCCTGGATGATCATCTGGCCGCGAACCAGAGCCTGTGCGGTGAGTTCGAGGGGGCGGCTGTCGAGACCCAGGCAAAGCAGCGTGCCGCCAACCTCGATTCGATCGAGAGACACAGCCATGGACGATGGCGACCCCACCGTGTCGACCACCAACTCGAACGGCCGGCCACTACCGGCGGCAGCGGGAACTGCGCCGAGGTCGGTCGCAAAGGAAACCCGATCCTGATTGATGTCCTGCGCATACACCGCCACTCCCCGGTCGAGGAGGGCGAGCGACATCATCATTCCCTGTGCTCCGAGACCCACGACGAGGGCTGTGTTGGGCAGCGGGGTCACGAGGCGGCGAAGTGCCGCCAGCACCACGGTCGCCGGCTCGACGCAGACGAGATCGGTATCGGGCAGGTCCGCAATCGACCAGGCAAATCGACTCGGGACTACCAGCAACTCGGCGAGAGCGCCGGGGCGGTTCATGCCGACAGATTGCCGCCTGACACATGCCGAGGTCACCCCGCGATTGCAGCGGTCACAGGCGAAGCACGCAGCGTTTGGCTCCACAACGACCGTCTGACCGATTCGCTCTGAGGGGACGTCGGGACCGACGGCTTCGATGATCCCGAAGGCCTCGTGCCCCATGATCCACGGATAGCTAGGTGCCTTCCACCGGCCGCTGAAGACGCTGATGTCCGAGCCGCACAAGCCGACACCGCCCACCAGGATTCGCACCTCACCGGGCCCGGGCTCAGGGTCCGGGACTTCGCCGATCTCTACGCGTCCCGGTTCGACGAGCAATGCTGCTTTCATGCGGTCCCCTCCAGCAGGCGTCGCGGATTTGCAACCATCATCTGCGCGACCTCGTCCGATGACACACCGGCGTCGCGCAGCATGGGCAAGATCCGGCTGGAGATCGTGTCCATCCGCCAGTGTGGCGCAAAAACGGCACGCCAGGATGGCGGCGTGACGTGGCTGTAGAACGCTGCGTCGTGAGCGAGGACCATCTGTCCTGCATATCCCATCTCGAGGAGCGCAACAACCGTGTGTACCCGTCGTTCGTCGGACAATACGTGCTCCATGCCGAACCGGTCCATGCCGATCGTGGACCCGTTGTCCATCAGGGCGCGCAGATAGTCGAGGTCTTCGCTGTCGCCGCAATGGCCGATAAGGATTCGCTCCGGGTCCACTCCTCTATCGCGCAGAAACTCCTGCTGATCCAGGCCGTTGCGTGACGCCGGATCGGAGTGGGTCGCAATCGTGACCCCGGTTTCGGTGTGAGCGACGGCCGCCGCAACGAGGACACGGGCGACGTCCGGAGTTATGCCATCTGGATGCGTCATCACTTTGAGGATGCCGGCTCGCACTCCCCCGCCGCCGATACCATCGCGGATGTCGCGGATGAACAGATCGACAAGCGGATCGGCGCGGTCGATTGTGAGCCCGGGCCCGTGAAACTGAAAATAGAGAGGAAGTACGTCGGGCGTGTACCAGCCTGTGGCGGCGATGAGATTGATCGGCACTCGATCTGCAACCCGAGCCACCAGCCGTACATCACGTCCGATTCCCGGGACGGTGAGGTCGACCACCGTTCGAATCCCCCGCTCGTAGAGGTCGGTGAGGCCGGCGACGGCCGCCTCGATCGCCGTCGACTGGTCCCACTCGCCGTCCGGCAGGTTCATCTCGAGTTCCGGGTTGCGGACGAAGATATGCTCATGGATCAGCGTGACACCCAGGTCTCTGGAACCGACCGGGCCGCGAAACGTCTCAACCGATCCCACTTCGTCCTGCCTAGCGCCGCGCATGGCGTTCGATACGGCCCATGACTTCGTCGGTAGCAGCCCCCAGCTTCTGTGCGAGTGGCGGCACCACGCCGGGCGTCCGAGACAGCTTGGGCACAACCGCGGGAACCAGCAAGGGTCGGTCCAGCCGGTCGTCATCGATCTCGACCATGGCTTCTCTGGCCTGGAACTGTGTGTCGGCGACGATGTCCGCGATGCTGTTGATGCGACTGACCGGCACTTGATGGCTACGCAGCAACTCCACGACCTCATCGGACGTCTTCGTCTGGGTCCACTCGGCGATTGCCTCATCGAGCTCTTCATGCCGCGCCACGCGGCCCTCGTTCGTCGCCAGCAATGGGTCACCGAGATAGTCGTCCCTACCCAGGATGCGGCACAGGATCCGGAACAGACCGGTGTTGTTGGCGGCGATGCACACCATTGAGCCGTCGGCGCAGGGATAGGCGTTGGTCGGCGCTGAGTTGTGAGCGATGTTGCCGGTTCGCTGTCTGACTGCACCGTGGTACGAGTATTCGGGCAGGATCCCCTCCATCATCGCAAACATCGACTCGGTCAAAGCGACGTCCACGATTTGGCCAAGGCCCGACATTTGACGTTCGTGTAGCGCAAGCAGGGCACCAATGACGGCGTGTAGAGCGGCGATGGAGTCACCGAGACTGAGCCCGGCCCGTGTTGGCGGCAGGTCCGGGTGCCCGGTGATGAACCGCAGGCCACTGGCAGCCTCGGCAACAGTGCCGAACGCCGGCTGGTCCTGCAACGGGCCGGTCTGCCCGTAGCCGGAGATACGGACCACCACCAGCGCGGGGTTGATCTCTTGCAGCTCCTCCGGATCGAGATTCCACTTCTCCAAGCGGCCCGGACGGAAGTTCTCGATGAGAACGTCACTCTCGGCGATGAGCTGCCGAACGAATGCCTGATCCTCAGTGTCGTGGAGGTCTGCCGTCACAGAGAGCTTGCCGCGCGATTGGATCAGGTGCCACAGCGACTCCCCTTCGCTCCACTTCATCCCCCATCTGCGCAGGGGGTCACCGCGGTCCGGGTGCTCGATCTTGATAACCTCGGCACCGAAGTCTGCAAACATGCGGCCTGCGTAAGGCCCGGCGATCAGTGTCCCGAGTTCGAGAACCCGCAGATCTGAGAGCGGCCCTACCCGCATGCCGCCGTCAGTACGGCGTTCCGCATTCTTGGACATGGGTCCAGCATATTGGACACCCCTCGGTCGCGTCAACTCACGCAGAATCCTCCAACTGAACGCCGGTCCGGCGTTGATTGGGGGGCCTTCATCATAGAATTGAGGATCGGCGGCGGCAGCAGGCACGTGTCTTCGGCCACACATCCACCCAGCCGAACCCCTTCAAACCTGAACCGACTTCTGCATGGGAACCACGCATCTCACCCTCGAGTAGGCGCAAACGGGCGATAGCTAGGCCGGCTTCGCAGGCTCAGCAAGTGACGGTTCGGTAATCGACCGTCAGATCCGGCCGACCAGCCAAGCCTGCGTTGCACGGGTAGAGGGTCGAACTCCCCGGGCAGGACCTACGACGCCGTCGATCTCACCGGCCGCGCCGTTGCGGAGTGGCGAGGTTTGCCCGGCAGCCAGCGCCCGATTGCGCATATGGACTCTGTTTGCGTCCGCTTTCGCAAACTCCCGCTCCCATGGAACTGAGGCGGCCTAAGCCTGAGCGGACTTCAGTTCTTCGACGACGTCGACATAGCTCTGCATCGCGTCCGCTTGCGAGGTCCCTTCGAGCTCGGCCCAGGCGTCGTACTTGGCTCGCTTGACGAAATCCATCATTCCCGGGCGCTTCCCGGAGACGTCGCCCGTCGTCGACTGCTTGTAGAGGGCGTAGAGCCGGAGCAGGTCCTGGTTGTCGGGACGCTCCGGGAGTTGCTCGACTTCGGCGACTGCTGTTGTGAACGCGGTCTCGATATCCGACATGAGATCCCTATCTCTGGGGTGGCCCAGCGTAGAGCCGACTGGGACGAATTTGCATCATGCCGGTGCAGATAGCCTATGCCGGTCCCCCTATGGAGAGGCAATGTCGGGCTTTGTACGAGTTCTTGCCGGTTTGTTCCTGCTCGCCCATGGTCTCGTGTTCCTGCTCTACCTGGTCAAGGAACCCGATGACCCGAAGTGGCCGTTCACCTTTGCCAAGTCGTGGATCATCCCTGAGGCATCCCGCCGACCAGTCGGCGTGACGTTGATGGTGATCACAGCCGTGCTTTTCGCCCTCCTCGCACTCGCAGTGTGGGGTGTTCCCGGGCTGGCGAGCACCTGGCCGGTGTTGGCGATCGCCGCTTCGGCCACTTCGACGATCTTGCTGGTTGCTTTCTGGCAAACGCAGTTGATCCTCGGGGTGCTCATCGCGATCGCTCTCGTCGTGGTTGCGGTGACCAAGCCCGGTTGGACCGATACGATCGGGTAGACGGGCCCTGCCATGTGGACATCGATGCGGTGGCCGGCCGGCGCATCGCTAGGCTCGCACGATGTCCGATATGGCCTACAGATTGATGGCGGCAGGTGGCGTCGTCTGCATTTCGTTTTCACCGATCATGGTGCGAGCCGCCGCGGACGCCGGTGACCTGACGATCGCGTTCTTCCGATCTCTGTACGCCATACCGGTACTGGCTGTGTTCTATTGGGGCACTCGCCACCTCGACGATCGTCCCCGGCGGAGCAAATGGATCGCCGTTGGATCGGGAGTTTTCCTCGGGCTGGACCTCACTTTCTGGCATGCCTCGATCGGCGAGGTGGGCGCCGGGCTGGCCACCGTTGTGGTCAATCTCCAGGTGGTCTTCGTAGCGTTGATTGCCTGGGCGCTTTTCGGCGAGAAGCCGGGCCGCCGGGCAATCTGGTTGATCCCGGCGATGCTGATCGGCATCTTCCTGATATCGGGGGCCGGCAGCGCCGATGCCTACGGCGACAACCCCACCCTGGGCACCTTCCAGAGCCTGCTGTCTGCACTCTTCTACTCGGGCTTCGTGCTGGCCTTGCGTGAGGCCAATCGGGGCTACTCCGCACCGGCGGTTCGTCCTCTGCTGGAATCAACCGTCGGCACCGGAGTCGTGACGTTCCTCATCGGCCTGGCGATCCCGTCGGAGTTCGACACCGCGATCACGTGGCCCGAACACGGCTGGATCCTCGCCATCGCCCTCGGCGCCCAGGTGCTGGGCTGGTTCCTCATCTCCCGGTCGCTACCCAATCTGCCCGCCCTCGACACCTCGGTGCTGATACTCGGACAGCCGATGCTGGCGGTCATCTGGGCACGGCTCATCTACGACGAGACATTGGGGGGCAGCCAATGGCTGGGGGTGGCCATCGTGCTCGCCGGCCTGCTCATCTTCAGCCTGCGCAAGCCAAACGACGACTCAGGCAATGCGGGGCAAGAGCTCATGGAGGCGGCCGACGATCCGGTCTGACGCCACCGCATGGGCGGCTCCGAGCGCCATGAGCCCCGGCAGCATCAAGTCATCAACCGCATCGCCAACAGCGATAGTTCGAATCCCGTCATCGGCCAACGCCCTGATCGCGGCGTGAGCTTCGGGATGATCCAGGTGGACAATGGCAAGCACCGGACGCTCAATTCTTGCCTCGGCCAGTGCAGCCGGATTACGCCAGATCAGACTGCGATAGCCCTGCGCTGCCGCAGCCGTGATGAGTTCCTCCCGGCCCTCCGCAGGCACGCCGTAAAGCGCCACAGCTGGTTGTGTTGATCCGGCCGGCTTCGGCACCAAGCCGGCCACCGCCTGTGCCTTGCTGATCCCCCACTCCATGTGGAGTCGCCACACTTCTTCGCCCAGATCGCGCGACGTCGCCGGGTAGAGATCGAACGGATCATCGGGTTGCTCCCGGCTGTGCCAGGCGTCCCGGTTCGGTGCCCGCATTCCCAGCTGCTCCAAGAACGCGGTTACCGGCACCGTCGCGTCTCGCACCAGCTCGAGCGGGGACCGGGCCTGATCGACGGCAGGCAGCCCAAGCAACTCACGTAGGTGCGACGCCAGCTCGTCGGATCCACGGGCGATCGCGGTGGCAATACCCGACCCCCCAACAAGGCCCAGATCGTCAAGCCGCTGCCAAATGTGCTCCGGGAATGATTGCACCAGCGCGGCAATCAGTTGGTCGGCGTCGTTGCTCGCAATATCACTCACGTTTCGGAGGATACGCCGCCTTCGGAGCCAACGGCTCGTTCGAGGCGAACTAGAGTCTCGATCGATTCGATGAAACGCTCAGCCATCCTCATCGCCATTCTGTCCGTAGCCCTCTCTTCGTGTCGCGCCGAGGTAGGGATGCGTCTCGACGTCATCGAAGACGGGTCTGGCACCCTCGCAGCCGAGGTGGCGATCAACGACCAACTGCGCGACCTCATCGATCAGCTCGCCGGGGATAGCGAAGCGATCATCGCCGGTCTCGACCTCGGTCTCGAAGGCGAACGAAGCACCAGCCTCGCCGGCGACATGACGGTCTACACGACCGAGGTGGCCTTCGCCGACGTTGCGGGTATCCCCGCGGCCGCGGCGGGCAACTTCACGTTCTTCAGCCTCGAGATGACCGACGACGGCACGGAACTCGAAGCGACACTTGATCTCGCCGGCGAAGTCGACCTTTCCCAGTTCCCGGTTTCCCCCAGCACGATCGACCCAGAGACACTCGCGGCACAGATCACCGTCAGCCTCCCGGGCGAGATCACCGAACACAACGCCCACGAGATAACAGCCGATGGACGTTTCCGGTGGACGATCCCGCTCGACGCCGAGCTGTACATGTTTGCCAACACCGAGTATCCCAAGGGCAGATTCCCTTGGTGGCTGGTCGGGCTCCTCGCTCTCTCCGGCGCACTCGCCCTCGCGGTGTGGCTGGCCGCAGTACGACGCGAAAAGAAGGGAACGGCCGTGCGACGCCCGGCACCGAAGCCGCCCCCTGTCGATAGCCCAAGCGCCGAGCTACCGGTCGCCGACGTCAAGAAATCGTCCCGTCGGCGCTCCCCGTTCTTCGATTTCGAGGAGTGAGGCCGAAGGCACCCGCTCCAGGAGTGAGTGAGCCATCACCCCTTTCGTAGGAGCGGCTTTGCCGACCCTGCTCGGACCCTCTCCTGAAGGGAGCGTGGATATCAGTGCGTGAGCTTCTCGCGGAGGCGCCACGTGCCGAGAGCCATCAGGATTGCGGCAAATCCCATGAGAACCAGAACCTCCGTCCCGATCGAGCCAAGGGTGCCGCCCCGTCGGATCAACTCGGCGAAACCGTCGAGAGCCCAGGCGTGTGGCGTGACGTGAGCGATACGCTGCATCGAGTCGGGGAAGATCTCCAACGGGACCATGCAGCCGCCCAGAGCGGCCAGACCGAGGCCGGCGAAAACGCCCATCGAACCGGCCTGTTCGTCATTGTCGAATAGCGAGCCCATCAGCATGCCGCCACCGGCACCGATGAGAGCAATAAGGATCAGCAACACCGCTGCGCCGAGGAGGTTGCCCCATTTCACGTCAAAGGCGACGGCGGCGCCGACCATGATGAACAGCCCTTGAATCATGGCGATAGCGAAGCGACCCCCGGTCTCACCGATGAGGATCTGGCTGATCGACGTCGGTGTCGACACCATCCGTCTGGAGACCCCGAGCCGCCTCGTCTGTATCAAAGCGGCCGACCCGGCCAGCGACGTCAGGAACACGAAGAGGATCAGATTCGACGGGGCGCCCAAATCGAACTGACCGATATCGCCGAACAGCGCTTCTCCTGTTGTCGAGACCTCCACTTCCGACCCACCGCCGCCCGCAGCAACGAGTCGTGCAGCAGCGACGGCCGAGTCGAAGTCGGCCAGGCCTCGGCTCTCTACAAGTCGTGCGGCCTGGAACACGGCGCTCTGGTCGATGGCCACGGCTTCGATCGAAGCCCGGTATTGGAACGAGCTCTGATCGAGACGGCCGACGTATTCGACGGCGGCCGTCTCCCCGGAGGTCAGGGCGGAGTCGTAGTTCTCGGGGATGATGACCCCGAGCTGCAGAATCCCACGCTCCACGTCTTCGAGAAGAACTTCCGGGTCCTTGTAGTCGATCGACTCGAACTCCTCGTTGGCATCGATGGCTTCGGCGAACGACTGCGCATAGGCGCCGTTCCCAGCAACGACCACACCAACCTTCGGCGTGAACCCGCCGCCAAATGAAGCTCCGAGCACGAGGATCAGCATCATGGGAAAGACAAACACGAAGAAGATCGTGGACGGTTCCCGCATCAACCGCTTGATGTTTGTGGAAGTGATTGCCCAAGCTTTCATGGTGCCAGCACCTCCTTCCGCCAAGCGGAGGCTATGCCAACGGTCACCACGAAGAACGCAAGCATCGCCAGCGCCGGGGCGAGGATCACGCCGAAGCTACGACCTGCCGAGAGATCTCCCAGCCCTTGGAGGAACCATGCATGAGGCGTCAGCTTGGAGAAGAGTGCCAGGATTCTCGGGCCCTGGCTCAACGGGAAGAACGTTCCGCCCAGCATGCCGAGCGCGACGGCGACGATCGCCTGATAATTCGCCGCTTGCTCAGGTGTCTTCGCCACCACCGCAACCAGCGCCATGATGCCAAGCGCCGACATCACGCCACAGACCATGAGAATCAGCACCCCGAGCGGATTTCCCCACTCGGCGCCGATCAACAACGTGGTGCCAATCGCTAGGACAATCATCGAAATCAGCCCGAGGGCAAAGCTCGTTATCGCCTTGCCGCCGAGAACACTCCAGCGACTGATCGGGGCACCGAGGAGTCGCGGCAGCGTGCCCAGCATTCGCTCCTCCAGCAACGACGACACACCGAACTGAACAGTGAAGAACAGGAAGAACACAGCCATGCCTGCGCTGAAGAACGTCGTTGCATCCATCTCGAGATCGTCGGCGGCAACGTCGGTCAGGACCACTGCGGCCGAAGATTGGGTTGCCTGATCGACGATCGATCCGGCATCCGTGGCCCCGGACAACATCGCCGTACCCACGGCAAGACCGACTGCATCGACCTCGGCCAGGTAGGAGTCGAGGACGGCCTTGGCGATCTGCGTCGAGATCGAGGCATCGACATTTCCGACCAGCTCGACAGTGGCCGAACCGCCAACCTCGAGCGCCGCGGTGAACCCCGCCGGGAAGATGTAGGCAGATGAGAGCGTCGAGTTGTCGACGTCGAGCCGGGCTGCTTCAGCGCTGTCGTAATGGGTAACGGTGAGCAACCCCTCGTCTTCGACCGCGCGGAGGACATCGTTGATGAACACGGCGGAGATCTCGCCGCCATCGTTGTCGACGACACCGACATTCACATCAAACGACGATCCCGAGGTGTCGGGGATGATCAACGAGAAGATGAGAGCGAGACCAAGCGGGGCCACTATGCCCAGCAAGATCGCCGATTTGTCTCGGATGCGCTGCGACAGATCCTTGGCCGCAATGATGAATGAAGCCCTCATCAGTCGCGCAACGCTTTCCCGGTGAGGTGGAGAAACACCGATTCGAGGTTGGGCTCGACAACTTCGACTCCAGAGACTCCTACGTCAGCCTGTTGCGCTGTATCGAGGATGCGCGGCAACAACCCGCTTGCGCCCTTGACGAGTAGCTCTACAGAGCCCTCAGCTGCCGAGACGCTCTCGACCTCGCTCAACGACTCCAGCGCATCGACCAGTCGATGTGCCGAGCCGACGACACCAAGATTGATCGTGTCCAGTTGCCCTACCAGCTCGACCAGTTCCCGACGGGTTCCCTCTGCTCGCACCTTGCCCGCATCGATGATTGCGACTCGGTCGCACAGGCGTTCGGCTTCCTCCATGTAGTGGGTTGTGTAGAGAACCGCGGTCCCCGATTGACCGAGCAGCTCGACGCTCTCGAGGATCGAGTTGCGGCTTTGCGGATCGACCCCGACGGTCGGCTCGTCGAGGATGAGCAAGCTGGGCTCGTGGAGAAGGCCGATCCCGATATTGAGGCGGCGCTTCATGCCACCCGAATACTCTTCAGTCCGATCGTCGCTGCGTTCCCTGAGACCGATGACTTCGAGGACTTCGTCGATCCGGACGTTCAGCTTCGTCTTGGGGAGGCCGTAGAGCTTGCCGAAGAACCGCAGATTCTCCCGGGCAGTCAGGTCGGGGTAGATGGCGATGTCCTGAGGGACGTATCCGATTTCCGCGTTGCCATCGGTCGTCCGGGTCGTGATCTGCTTTCCGGCAACCGTTACCGAGCCGGCATCTGCCTCGAGAATGCCTGAGATCATCGAGATCGTCGTCGTCTTTCCGGCACCGTTCGGGCCGAGCAGCCCGTACGTCTCACCGGCAGCGATATGGAATCCCACATCATCTACGGCGACGAGATCATCGAAGGTCTTGACCAGACCCACACATTCCAGAACGTTCATCCACACCTCTCCTGCTCACCTTGCGGCAAGCCTACGGAACGAAATCGAGGATGTCCTCCGTCACGTGGATGATTGATCAGTCCGCCGAACGGACTAGCCGGTGAGCAACTCGACGACGAGCAGGCCGACCGGGCCCTGGACAACGGCAAGCCCGGCTTTGGTGAATCCCGCACCGGACATCATCTCCCCCATCGCGTCCGCCAACGCGGCATGAGCCGCTTCGGGCGATGCGGCGAGAACCACGAGCATCGCACGGGAAGTCGAGGGCATGCCGGCGGAGTTGAGAGCATTGCGCAGCTCCGGGTCCGACAGAACTTCGACCCGGCCCGCTGCGTATCCGGCGCTGGCTAGGTCGGACGCAAGCTGATCCAGGCCGGAAGACCTGGGCAACGGCTCGACGTCGGCAGCGACCCTTTCCCGATTGAGAAGATCGAAGACGACGTCTTCGATCTCCGGCAACCGCTCCAGATCGGTCGATTCGGCCGCAGGCAGAACGATCGGTGCGTCGATTGTGGCGACTGCCTGTTCGCTCCCCGTCAGACTTCGGATTCGCAGCGAGACCTCCATGACTCGATCCCCCGAGAGCAGCCCGAGGACTCGCTGGGGTACCCCATCCGGTTCGGTGAGCGCGGCAGCAACTGCCGATTCCTCGAGCTCATCCGCCGCAGCCTCGGGTAGATCGATCACCGTCGCCATCGATACTGCAAGCGTCACGACCAGCGTGAGCGCAATGAGGCTCAGTGCAGCCCCGGCAGCTCGGTTGAGCGTCGAAACACCGGGGAGAAACCGCATACCCAAATGAAGGATGCGACTGGCGACGGCAGCTCCGATCGCTATTGCAAAGAAGATGGCGATCCCGGCGACATAACGCGAGGCGTCCGGGGATGCTCCGGACATGTTGGCAAATACACGACCGACAGGGGTGGAGAGCCGGAACGCGGCGATCGTGCCTACAACCAGAACCGCCAGGCTGACGACCTCTTTGACCAGGCCGCGCATCCAGCCGCGAATCGCCAGGCCAACAAGTAAAGCCCCGAGGATCAGGTCGAGCATGACGGGTCCCGGTTACTCGGCAGATTCGTCTTCAGCGGCGACAGCTGTGACCTCATCGTCGCGATGAAGTGACTCGCGGATTTCGTCGAGCAAGGTCTCCGGCGGCTGGGAAGACTCGACGATCGCATCAAACGCATCGTCCCACGTTTGGCCGAGTACCCGGGTTCGCCACAGATGGCCGGCGAGGATCTTGAGGATCGCGCCGATCGGCACCGCCAGCAGCACGCCCCAGATGCCGCCCAGACCACCGCCGAGCAGGATCAACAGGATGATCACCGCGGGATGCAGGTGCACTGTGGCCCGCAGCACGTTCGGACTGATGAGGTGATTGTCGATCTGTTGAACGACCAAAGCGACGATGGCGGCAAGGACGGCCGTTTGCACGTCGGCGGTAACGAAGCCGACGGTCACGCCGAGGAAGCCGCCGACCCAGGGGCCGACGAACGGGATGATGTTCAGCGCGCCCGCGATCATCCCAATGATGAGCCAGAACTCGAGGCCGATGATCAGAAACCCGACGCTGGTCATGACACCGACTATCAAGGCGACGAGCATCTGGCCTCTGAGGAACCCTCCTACCGCACCTCCGAGACGGCGCGAGACATGGAGAACCTCCCCCTTGTGCGGTTCCGGAATGAGGGAAATCGCTTCGGCCCGAACCCGCGGGAGATCGATCAGGATGTAGAAAGCGACGACAGGGGCGAGGACGAACACAAGCACCGCCTCAACAAAACCGGTGGTGACTTCACCAAGCCGGTCCCACACGACCGACAGAATCTGATCCTGGGCCTCGGGATCCTGGATGAACTCCTGAACGCGGTCATAGGACCACAGCTCAACGTCCTCAAAACCCATGCTCCTGGCCATATCCTCCAGTTCGGCAACCGTGTCGTCGTATATCTCCGGGAATCGGTGGGCGAGCTCTGAACCCTGATCCGCCACCATGGGTGTTACCGCCAAACCGATGCCGGCAATGACCGCCAGCATCGCCAGGAATGCCAGGAACGCCGAGATGATTCGCGGGATGCGCCGGGCGGCGAGCCAGTTGACGAGCGGGTTGAGGATGTAGATGAGCGCAACGGCAAGCACAACCGGTGCCAGGAGAATGTCGAATCGGATCAGCACCTGGAGGACGATCCAGATGAGGGCCGCAGCGCCGACGATGCTCCATGCTGCGATGCCCATCCGGGTGATGAGGGCGTTCAGATCACGTTCCGGCGTCTCAGCTATCTTTTCAGTGGAGGTCGTCTCAGGAGCAGGTTCGGTCATCAGCCGACCGTGTTATCGATACGCCGAGCCAGAGCGTCCTTGCGCTCCCGCTTCATCCGCCGGAGCCTCTTGATGACAAGCGGGTATTGCACGGCGGCGCTCTCATCATCAACGAGTCGGCGCAATGCCTGGTAGTAGCGAGTCGAGCTCATGCCCAGGTACTCGCGAATAGCGCGATCTTTTGGCTCGGGAAAGTGCCACCAACTGGTCTCGAAGTCGAGTATTCGGATGTCCTTTTCAGACAGCATGCCGTCACGTTATCCGCGCCCTGTGACATAAACGCGGATTTCGCGATTTCGTGTCCGGTAAAGTTGGTGCCGATGGACTCACGGCCCCAGGGAATCCACGTCGTGGAAGCCGGTGCGGCAGACGTCGACGCCATCGGCACCCTGTTCTGGCGCATGTGGGACGAAGCCGGCCCAGATGCGCCCGGGTTTGCCGGCGCCACGGAGGAAGTCATCGCCGAGATCGCCCAGCCCGATGCCATCCGAGCCCGGATCGGCGGGCCGGAACGTCACATGTTCGTCGCGTACATCGAAGATTCCGCCGTCGGCTTTGCGGCTACTCGGACCATCGACACCGAGCAGGTGGAACTGGCGGGGATCGTGGTGCTGCAATCGATGCTCGGGCACGGCATCGGCACTCCGCTCGTTGCCGCGGCAGTGGCGGCCGCACGGGAGCGGGGATTCGAAAGGATGTCGGTCAGTACAGAGGTCGACAACCAGAGAGCCATCGGCTTCTACGAGGCGCGTGGATTTGAGATCGTTGGCGAATCAACCGCTGATGTCGACGGCGTCGCGGTCGCGGTCAGCAATCTCGAGCGTCGCCTGTAGGCGTCAGCGCCCGACGAACTCGATCAGCTCAGGCACTATGCGTTCGTGGGCATCCTCCTGCAGGTAATGGCCTGCGTCCGGAATCCGGATCACCTCGGCATCGGGCAATGTCCGTAACCACAATTGATCAACCATCTCTGGGGTGAAGGCAATGTCCTTCATCGCCCACATGATCTTGACCGGCTTCTCTCTGAAGCTGTCACGCAAACCCTGCTCGATGACGGCGTTGAGATCGGATACCTCGCCCTCGGGACCCGCGGGGATCTCTCTCGGGAAGGCAAGGACTGCAGTCCGGCTCTTGTAGTTCGGATGTGGCGCCAGGTACGCCTTCTTCACCTCGGGAGTGAGCCGTTCTCTGTGGACAACACCGACCTTGAACAAGAAGCCTCGCACGAAGAGGTGCAATCCCTTGACCATCGCCTCGCCGACGCCCTTCGTCTGGAACATCTTCAACGGAAGCGGAAGCTTGACCTCCGTCGGCGGCCGGTGGGCAAATGTATTGAGAATGAACAACGAACGAACGCGATCCGGATGCCGGATTGCCCAGTTGAGACTGATCGGACCGCCCCAGTCCTGACAGACCACGGTCGCGTCCTGCAGTTCGAGCGACTCGAGAAGCGCTTCGAAGCGGTCGGCATGGCGCTTGATGGTGTAGAGCTCGGGCTGGTCGGGTTTGTCAGATCGCCCAAATCCGAGGTGGTCGGGAACGACCGCCCGGTACCCGGCATCGGCCAGAGCCCCGATGAAGTTCCGGTAGAGGTAGCCCCAGGTGGGGTTGCCGTGCGCCATGACGACGGGCTTCCCGTCACGCGGCCCCTCATCGACATAATGCATCCGCCCGTCTGCGCTCTCAAACCACTTCGGCTCGTACGGCCAAGTTCCGTTGAATGTCCAGTCGGTTGCCATGTCACCCTCCCTCGGCTGACTGCAACGCTATCGGACTGCCGGACTTGCGATGACGGTCGGGCTCATCGCTACGCCAGGAGCCGCAAGACGGCGGCGACCAGCACGTCGCCGACGTCGGCTGCTTGCCTGAGGCTCACCTGCTCGTCGACAGCGTGGGCATGACCGACATCACCGGGCCCGAATACCAGGGTGGCCGCACCCGCCTCCCGTACCCAAAGAGCCATGTCACATCCATAGGGAGCGCCAACCAGCGGCAGTTCTACCCCGGTGACCGACTGGGCCGCTCCCTGGACCGCCGTCACCAATGGGTGTCTCGGATCGATCCGAGACGACCCAAAGGCGGCACCGGTGCGTTTGATCTGCGGCGGGTGAGTATCGAGCCATGGGTCACCGGCAATGGCCGCTCGGAGCGTCTGCTCGAAGCGCTCCTCGGCCGCGCTGATCGTCTCATCGATTGTCACGCCGACCCGGATCTCGGCGGTGACCCGTTCCATGACATTGGATGCCCAACTTCCACCCCGGACAATCCCGATCGTTGTCGGGTAGGGCAGGCCGAGATCCCTCATGATCGGATCGGTCTCAGCATCATTCAACTCGGTTTCCAACTTGCGCAGAGCGTGCTGCACGGTCCACAGGTGGTCGAGAGCCGACTCCCCCAACAGCCGTGTTGCCGCATGAGCTGCCCTCCCCGGCACATCAATGGAGAACGTCAACGCACCACCATGGGCAACGACCACTCTGAGGCCCTCGCTGTCGGCGGTCGGCTCGGTGATGACAACCATGTCGCCCGTCCAGCCGCGCCGGATCGCAGCCAGGGTGCCGGTACCGCCGTCCTCCTCCCCCGGTACGGCAACCAACCGCACCTCGCCGGCGAACTCACGGTCGCCGGTCGCAAGACGCGTAAACGCTTCGACCGCAGCAACGAGACCGGCCTTCATGTCGCATGCGCCGCGTCCATACAGGAGGTCACCATCGATCTCTCCATGAGGATTGCGAGACCACAGGTCGCTATCCCCGATGGGCACGGCATCGACGTGACCGGTCAGCACCAGGGTCGGTCCGGGACGGTTTCCGCTGATGCGAGCAGCGACCACCGGCACGATGTCGCGTTCCATTTCACGACCGGGATAGGCCGGATCGAACTCGAGTTCCGACATCGGGGTCGCCCACAGGTCCATCTCGTCCGCCACCGGTTCGAGCCACGACGCGACGAGATCGACAGCAGCTTGCTCATCACCCGTCACCGATGGGGTCCCAACAAGCTCGAGGCTACGTGCAGCTATGCGGTCGATGCTCATACCCATCCCTCGATCGGATACCCGATCATACGGTCGAGTACCGTGGCTGGACCAAGCGGGAGGACGAACGTGGAGTACGGAGACGGAACCAGGTCGGTATGGGCCGGGGAGGAGCATCCCCTCTGGGAGCGGTCGACACAGGTACCTATCGCACAGACGGTGAGCTTCGGATACCAAGACATAGATGAGTGGATGGCGGTTGCCCTCGGGAAGGAAACCGGCCACATCTACAGCAGGAACACCAATCCGACCGTTGCCGTATTCGAGAATCGCATCGCCGCCCTGGAGCGGGCTGAGGCAGCGACGTCGTTTGCTACCGGTATGGCCGCCATCTCGGGGACACTACGGACGCTGCTCGGCCCCGGTGATCGGGTGGTCTCGGTAACGGACACGTACGGCGGGACGACCAAAATGTTCCTGGAGTTCTTGCCCCGCGACGGGGTCATCGTCGAGTTGATCTCGACCGACGACCACGATGCGATCGAGGCGGCCGTCGCTGAGGGCTGCAAGGTGCTCTACCTCGAGACTCCCACCAACCCGACATTGAAGATCCTCGACCTGGAGAGATTGGCGGCCGCCGGCCATGCCGGTGGAGCGATGGTCGTGGTGGACAACACGTTTGCCACACCGATCAACCAGCGCCCACTCAGCCTTGGAGCCGATCTCGTTGTGCACTCAGCGACCAAGTTTCTCGGGGGACACGCCGACGCCCTCGGGGGCATTGTCTGTGGTCGTGGCGACCTCATCGAACAGATATATCACTACCGCGAGATCAATGGGGCAACGCTCGGCCCGTTTGCGGCCTATTTGCTGCAACGATCGGTCAAGACGCTCCACCTCCGGGTCGAGCGGCAGAACTCAAATGCCCTGGCCATCGCTCGCCACCTCGAGGCTCACCCCGCGATCGAAGCAGTGTTCTACCCCGGCCTCGAGTCGCACCCCCACCACGATGTTGCCGCACGGCAGATGACGGGGTTCGGTGGTGTGCTGTCGTTTTCGATGCAGGGTGGGCTAGATGCGGTCAAAAGCGTTCTCCCCCGACTCGAGTTAGCCCACCTCGCCGCCAACCTGGGTGCGGTGGAAACCGTCGCCGGTCCACCGGCGACAACGAGTCACGTCGAGATGACGGCTGCGGAACGAGAAGCGATGGGTATCCCGGAGAGCCTGGTGCGCTATTCGGTCGGCATTGAGGATGTCGCCGACCTCATCGCAGATCTGGATCAGGCACTGAGCGTCATCGGTCCGTGAGCGACTCGGTGCCGAACGAATCGGTGCCTAGCGAATCTCGACGGTGGGAACACGGAGCCGGATGCGCGACAACCCCGCCGACTATCAGGTCTCGCTCTGGTTTGATTGATCCGGCCTCAGCTGCAATTGCACAGGATTTGGAAGATAGGAACGGAAGGTCGGGTATGCCAGATCCACATCCTCGGCTGCGGCAAATGCATCGAGCACACCCCTCCAAACCGCCTCTTCCACTACACGCCTTTGCCTGACGTTGACGAGAAACCGGGCGGTTAGAAGCACGCCGCTGTCTCGCACCGACACGTAGACCGTTGGGGTGAGCACCCCCAACTTCAGGTGATAGCTGCGCGCAATCTCTCGAATTTGCTTGCCGGCCCTAGCTTCGATAGCCGGCGCCTTGGCAGCAAGAACCTCTCTCACCAGGGTTTCGGCCGTGTGCCAATTCGACTCAAACGTCACCAGGATGGGCACTTCGTGCCAGATGAACTCGAACCCCTCGGTGTAGTTGGCAATTTGATTGCTGAAGAGCACTCCGTTCGGTACGTGGATCAGGCGCCCGGTTGCCTGTTCCGCGTCGACCCAGTTTCCAACTTCGGCAAGGGTGAAGCGGAACACTCGGATATCGATGACGTCTCCGATCGTTCCCATGACCTCGACGCGATCACCGACCCGGAACGGTCGCCTCAGGAAGATATACGCCCATCCGGCCATGTTCTTGAGAACATCGGAGAGAGCGATTGCGACACCGGCGGAGGCAAGACCGAGGTATGTGGCGAAGTTCGAAAACGCATCGATCCAGATCCATGCGAGAGCAAGAGCAATAGCGACGGTGGTCGCGTACGTGATGGCTTTGCCCGACCGATAGACCACGTCGGTCTGCTCGAGGCGGCGGTGAAGCGCACGCAGCGCAAGCCAACGAACAACCAAGAGCGTAACGACGGCGACCACCGACACCACGATCTTGGTCTGGACGCCGGGAGCGACTCCCAGCGTTTCGTTGAACCATTCCCTCAAATCAATCCTCCGCATGTCTACCCGAGGCGATCGGGTTGCGTGGCGCACATTGCACCATTGGGAACGGTAGCGAACCGCGGCCGCCGATCGCTATCGATTCGGGAGCCTCAGGCGATGCAGCTCGTCATTCGCCACCCACATAGGTGATCTCGGTGACGGTAGCGGAAGCAGCATCGACTGTGAACGTAAAGTCGGCGATGCCGTTGACGACCCTGCACTCGTCGTTCCCATTGAATGTGTAGCAGTCAACCTTCTCGTACGGGCCACCGCCGATCAGGAACTCCAACGTCCCCTCAGAAGTCGTGGGAGCGAGTTCGGCCACGCGCTCGTCGCCTCGTGCGTTCACAGCCTGCCGAAACTGTTCCGCGATGTCGGCGACGCTCTCATCCTCGGAAGTGGCTACGGAAGTGGCGGGCTGGTCGGGGGTGGCGTCGGTCGCATCATCTCCCGCGATGAGAAAGGCGGCGGCGATCACCGTCATTGCCGCCACGATGGCGAAGACAACAAACAGAAGCCGCAGTACCGGGGGCATCTTCCTCATCGGCTTGGCGTCTCCGCCAGCCTCGACCGTGGCTCAGCTCGACCGGCGAGACGCGGTCGCGCCACCGTGACAAACAGGACCGAGCCGATCAGCGGCATGACGATCACCGCCGCCAGCCACAACAGCCGCGACATCCCAGATCGCCTCCATGTTTCGCGAGGAGTAGTGAGAATCGCATAGAGCGACCAAATGAGCGCCGTCCAATACGCCAGCACCACAACGCCAATTACAACTTCGGGGCCTGCCAAAACCGGTCCTTTCCAAAAACCGAGAAGCCTTTTCCTGGGGTATTTGAGCAGGCCTTGCGCTGTCTGTCCCGGTCACGCGGTGGCCGGATCCGGCCAAGCCGGCCACGCAACTCAGGCTATTCGACCAGCCCGAGCTGCCCCGCCCGCTTCAACGCCTCGGCACGACCGTTCACCTGCAGCCGGATGTACACATTCTGCAGCCGGCGGCGGACGGACCGCTCTGCGAGGAACAGCTCATCGCCAAGCTGGCCGACCGTTGCCCCATCGGAGAGCCGTTGTAGCAAGAGCCGATCCTCAGCGGACAGTTCCAAAGCAACTGGTCTCGGCCGCCCCGCCAACTGCCGGGCGACCTCGGCAGGGATGATCACCTCTCCGTTGCAGGCGCCCGTCGCGACGTGAGCGATCATGGTGGGGTGAGCGTCGAGGTGCGCAACACCGTCCGCCCCTCCTGCCAGAGCACGCCTGTATCCGTCGACATCGAGGGTTGGGACCAGGACCACCACGATTGTCGAAGATGGGCGATTTCTCAGCGTCTCCGATTCCGTCCCATCGGCGATGATGACAAGCCTTCGCCCTTCGCACGCCAGCCAGGCATCGAGATCCTCGGGAGTCTCGACGCGGAACCTGTCCGGATTGAGGGCCGCCTCTAGCCCACGGCGGAAGGATGAAGCCGGGTGAACCACAACAGCCGGAATCGTCAATCGGTCTGCTTGATCAATCGTCACATCTTCTCTCCCACTGCTCCGACAAAGGCGAACGCGTCCCCGATTCGAGCGGGTTGGAACCGCCGGCGATCCACGAAACGTGGCCGTAGCTTATCCAGCCGGAGTGTCCGCCGTTGCCCGCGAGCCGATCGTCGCCCCGCGTCATCAAATAAAGATTCGTAGAACTGTTCCGCATCGTTCGGGTCCAAGCGGTTGAAGGGACTACAGGAAGGAGGACCTCGTGTCCGATGCATGGGACAACTTGGTTCAAGGGCTCAAGGATGCGTTTGCATCCGTAGGTACGACGCTCGGAGAGTGGATTCCGCGAATCCTTGTCGCGGTGTTGGTGTTGATTGTGGGTCGTTGGGTATTGCGGACGATGCGCACCGCAATCGAAAGACTGCTCGATTCACCAGCAACAAAGTCGGTATTTGACAAAGCCGGCATCACGTCGGCGCTCGCCCCCTCGGGGCGAAAAGCATCAGGTCTCGTCGCCACCGTTGGCTATGCGTTCCTGATGCTGCTGTTGTGGTTGATCGTGTTCCGTATCCTCCAGATTCAGCCGATCGAAGATCTGCTACAGCGCCTCATTGCGGTGTTGCCACTGATCTTGGTTGCGGTTGCCCTGGTGATCATCGCTGCCGCAGTCGGTAGCTTCGTTGCGGAACTGGTGCAACCTTTTGCCGAGCAGAAGAATGTCAGTTGGCTGCCTTCGGTGGTGCGCATCGTGATTCTCGTTGCGGGCGGCCTGGCCGCGCTTGATCTCCTGGAGATCACGTTCGCTGAGGACATCGTCAAGATCGTCACCGCTGCTGTCGGTGTCGCATTCGCCGTCGCCTTCGGTGTCGGCGGTATCGATACCGCAAAGCGGTGGTGGGGCAGATATCTCGCACCCCGCGAGAACACCAACAGCTAGCCGACCAGTCTGCGGTTCGGGACGGAAGTATCCGTCCCGAACCGCTCAGACCTGAGCGATGTGAGCGACTGCATCCCCCTGGTTGACGAGCGGATGCTGCGTATGGCCGATAACCACGCCCGGCTTACGTGCAATCACTCGGCCCAGCCGCTTGCCAAACGGATCCACGATGGTCGCAATCATCTCGCCTTGTGCGACACGTGCGCCAAGATCCACATCCAGATGCAGCACTCCACTCTTGCCGGCCCGCACCCAGTGGCTGTGGCGGGAAAGAATTGTGGCCGGGGCCGATGGAGCGTCGGGGGTGATTATCCCGAGTTCCGCAAGCACGCGAAACGTGCCATCACGGCCCATGTTGATGGTGGCCCGATCAAACCGCAACGGCTCGCCACCCTCAAATAGCAGCACGGTCGCACCTTTCTCGGTTGCCGCCTGACGCAAGGATCCGTCCCTGGTCCGCGAGTGGATCGTGATCGGAGCAGCGAAAGTCTCGGCTAGTTCCAGGGTCACAGGATCATCAAGATCAGCCCGGATCTGCGGCAGGTTGGTGCGGTGGTCGGACCCGGTGTGCAGATCAATCCCGACTGTGCATCTGCCCACTACTTCGGTCATGAGCAGGTTTGCGATTCGAGATGCCAACGAGCCACGAGCCGATCCGGGAAACGAGCGGTTCAAGTCTCTCCGATCGGGCAAGTAACGATCGCCCGTGTTGAAACCGTGGACGTTGACCACGGGTATCGCAATGACCGTCCCCGCCATGGTCTGCGGGTTGAGGCCTGCGACGACCTGACGCACGATCTCGACGCCACACAACTCGTCTCCGTGGACCGCCGCGCTAAGCCAGACCGTTGGCCCTTCCTGACGACCGTGGAGAACCAGAAGGGGCAACGCCACCGGTGTTCCCGACATGAGCCGGGCGATGGGTAGCTCCATCTTGAGTTTCTTGCCGGCCGGAACCGAGAGGTCGGAAATGACAAATGGCGGGCGCCGTTGCTGGGACATGTCAGTTCTTGTCTGGTTCTACGACCGGTGCGACGTCCGGCTCGGGGATCGGCACCTCGGGCAGCGGCCGAACCTTTGTCCTGCGTCGTCGGCGCCGTTCGGGAACGAGATCCTTCATTGCCTCCAGCTTGCCGAAGCAAAGCAATCGGTCCTCCTTCTCGAGGATGCGGTCAAGACGTGGGTTGGGAATCACGGTTGTCCCCCGGGTCAGGCTGAGCACGGTGATATCGCGGTCGCGGAGATTGGACTCTTTGATTGCCTTGCCCACCAGGTCTGCGCTCTCATGCACCATCAACTCGGCGACCCCGTAGCCGGTGCTGACCGTCAGTCGCTGCCGCACGTCCAGTTCGGGGAACGCAACCTGGCTGGCCATGTAGTCGACGATGGCGCCGGCAACGTCGAGGCCGGTGGCCGTCTCGATTCCTTCCAGGCCAGGCGATGAGTTGACCTCGAGCACCATCGGACCCGATGCGCTCTCGAGCATGTCGACGCCCGCGACGCGCAGGCCCATGATCTGTGCGGATTGCACCGCGACCCGTTCGTACTCCTTGTCGATGGCAATGATTTCTGTTGATCCACCACGGTGCACATTGGAGCGAAACTCATCGCCTTGGGCGCTGCGCCGCATCGCGGCCACAACACGATCCCCGACGACGAGGGCGCGGATATCGCGACCCTTGCTCTCGGCAATGAAGCGTTGAATCAGGACATTCTGTTTGGTGCTCTGCAACGTTTCGATTACTGCCTCGGCCACCTTTGTGTCGGGCGCCAGGATTACGCCGATGCCCTGGGTTCCTTCCAGCAGTTTGATCACGACGGGAGCGCCGCCGACGCGTTCGATCGCCTGCAATACGTCGCCACGGTCCCGCACGAACGTCGTAGACGGAATCTGTACATCGTGGCGAGACAGGATCTGGATCGAGCGCAGCTTGTCACGCGAGTTGGCAATACCGTTGGAGGTATTCGGCGTGTAGACGTCCATTTGCTCGAACTGGCGTACCACGGCGAGTCCATAGAACGTGATTGAGGCACCGATTCGGGGCAACACTGCGTCGTAGTGCGAGAGCCGTTTTCCCCGGTACTGCAGATCTGGTTCGTCACCAGACAGGTCTATGGCGAATCGAAGTGTGTTGAGGACGCGTACTTTGTGGCCTCGCTCAACGGCGGCGGCTTTCAGGCGCTGGGTGCTGTACGAGCGCGGAGCTCGAGAAAGGATTGCCATCTTCATAAGGTCTCCGTGGTTTGCTGGAGGCCGAGCCGGGGCTCGGATGTCGGATAAAGAAATGATCGCCCCGGATCAACCCAGAATCGTCTCCTGATGGCTGATCTTCCAACCAGCATCCGAAAGCCCATCTCGTCGCGTGAGGTGAGGCTGAGGTCGATTACCAGCCGATGTGGGCCGATTTCGATCTTGGTCCGGATCACCGGCCGCTCCTCCGAGTGCCCCGATGACGATCGCACTCTTTTGAAGCCGGCCACTGGGAGGGAGATGTGCGTCGATTGGGTCTTGGATCGCTGCACCGGGTGGATGTCGAAGTCCACCCACGGGACTCCTTCTTTCTCCGTGAGACGCAATCCAAACGCATGCAATGCTGATGTTCTTGCCCCGGTGTCGATCTTGGCCTTGAGCGGGACAGGGGTCATGTCGGACAAAACGACCCACTCGCGCCAGCCGACTATCGGCTTGGCCCTTACTTTGCGTTGCGGCATACGTTCGACCTCTTGGCCCGGTCTCGGAAGTCATGGCCGGGCCACGAGCGAGAGTATCAGGCTGAATGCAGGTGTGCCGGTCGTGCTAGTCGTCGACGACATCGAATGGCCAGCCGAGGAGTGTGGTCCTGCCGTCATCCTCGACCGCAATCCCGAGGTTGTAGGCACCCCGCGGCGTGTCGGCTGCAACAGCGACCGTCAGCGTGTAGTACCCGTCGGCGGGCGCAGGCTCGATACGAGCATCGATACCAGCCGGCGCCGAGGCAACGGTGAGAGCTACGTCGCGCGGTGCGAGAAAAACGAACTCGAAGTCAGCGCCCGCCTGCAGGTCTGTCTCGAGGCTCATTCCGATCGACTCCAGGTCATAGGTCCCGCTCGACGAGCAGGCCGATGAGATCAGGGCGACGATCGCAAGGACAAAGGACAGGCTGACCGTCGGTCTCGATTTGGCCATTTTCCGATCTTTCTAGATGGTGGCAGGCGCGGCGCAGTGGCGCCTCGCCGGCGATCGCCATTCGACCACGATGACCAGCGGATGTCCCGGCCACCGTCTGGCCGTTTCCGGCCAACCGTTCTGCGTGTCGTCCCGCAGGGCCGCGCCGGATGTACTGTGGCGATGGCGCCTACTCGAGGCCGCCATTGGCTCACTGATAGTTAGGACTCATTCATGCTCATCGATGTTGGCGAGAAGGTGCACGTTATCGAGCGCCGCCTGTTCGAGACTGATGTGAGAAGACATTTCTGCGGCGAGGTCGAACGGTGCGAAGACAATGCGATACGAGTTCGTGGCTACGTGTTCACGTTCGATTCTTCCTTGTCGCAGTACGTGCGCAGCGATGGAGAGCGCGTGCGCATTCTCCCGCTGGCAACGAGCGGCTTCATCATCAACGTGGCCCCAGCAGACACCCAGGTCAAGAACGTCGGCTATATCCTTTCGGCGGACGGCAGACTGGTCGTCACCGATGGCGGGTCGTTCAGCCTTGATATCAACGAGTTTGGCCGAATGCGCTGACGCCCAAGCCTCAATGCGCGAGAAGGGGGCCGGCGCTCAAAGCCGGCCCCCTTCTTGTCCTGTGATGTGTCGAGCGGGCTCTCAGGTGTCTTTTCGGCCTGCGATTACCGCTTTCACGCCACCGACGCCGCTGGCTGCGACATCGCTAACCGCGTGAACCGCGGACTCGCCAATTTGCTCGGCTGCCTCAAAGGCACCTGTCGCCGCCGCGGAGGCGGCGTCCTCGAGACTGAGACCAACGTCCTTGGCACCGGCAACGGCACCAGAGATCGCGCCTTTGGTCACGTCTACGACATCCACTCCGACTTCGCCAGCACCCTGGACGAGTCCCCTGGCGGTGTTCTTGATGACCAGTAGCGCGTCGCCACCGATCTCACCGGCACCCGTAATCGCTCCAGACACAGTGCTGGCGGCGGTTTCGGAGACGTCGGCACCCAGCGCCTTGACTCCGGCGACCGTGGACTGACCAAGCGCCACTGCCCCTTCGGCTAGACCGATACCGGTCTGTTTCGTTGCAACGATCAAACCCTCGGCGATACCGCTCGCTGTCTTGGCCACATCCGCGCCAATCGCGTCCGTGCCCTTGAGTGCGGCCCGCACCGTGTCAGAAACGACACCGACGGAAACCGTGGCTATCTCACCAACGCCCTCCAGGATGCCTACGACGACGCCCTTGACGGTGCGCAGCAGGCCAGTTCCTACATCGCTCACTGCAGTCAATGCACCGTTGACAACATCAGACGCTGTTCCCGTGACCTTGGTAGCCACATCCCCGGCATCTTGAAGCGTTGTCACGGTGGCGTCCTTGGCCACATCAGCGGCTCCGCCGACGATCCCACCGGTACCCTTGAGCAACGCGGTGATGCTTCGCATTACCCGACCCTCTGTACTTGCCTCGTTCACTCCAACTCCCTTCTTCCATCGCGGCCACACTGGCTGCGATGTGGGCATGATGCATCCGCGCATGGTGCCGGGTCCAGGACACGGCGAGTCTCTTGTATGCCGAGTGCAGGGCGCCCAGGTGCCTTGCGATGGCAGCCGGCTGCCATCTCCTGCAGGGCACTGCCACAGGCCACCCCGCTCAGGTGGCGGCGCAGCAGGGTACGCTGCAACGATGCAGAGAAAAGTGGCGATCGTGGGGAACACGCCTACATGGCGACGCGGTGTTGCTTCAATCCTCAGCGAATCGGGATTCGCACCTTTGGAGCTGGAAGAGCTGTCGATGTGGAAGCGTGGCGCAGTTGCCGTCGTCGCCGCCCTGTCTGACGGCCTCGTCCTCGACGACCTCGAGCAGTTCCGGGAGGAGCATCCGCAAATACCAGTTCTCGCTGTGCTCGAAGACCTCACCGCAAGCACGTACGCCACCACTGTTCACCACGGCGCCAACGCCGCCATCGGCGAACATGAATCAGCCGAGGACTTGGTACTGGTGCTCGAGACGGCCTTGCGAGGACGAGCGGCCGTTCCCGACGCGCTGCTCAGGACAATGGCGGCTCGCGTCCCCGTCAGCCCCCAGCCGGAGGCGTGGATCGATCCCGGCCAGGCGGAGTGGCTTCGTCATCTATCCAGGGGCGAACCGGTATCCGAGTTGGCCGACAACGTTGGCTACTCCGAACGTGAGATGTTTCGCATGCTGCGCGACCTCTACGTTCGGATCGGTGTCCGCAATCGGACCGAAGCGATCATCTGGGCGACGCGCCATGGAGTCCTCGACGAGGAACCCTCCGATGGCTGACGGAGCAGCAACGTGATGGAGGCTGCGATACGCTGAGGATGTGAAGGACGGTCTCGCAGCCTGTGACCAGATTGCCGAATCGACCCGACTCCATCCTGAGCTCCACTTCTGCTGGAGCGCATGGATGCGCGGTAGATCAGTGGCCGCAACCGTGCGTTTGTCACGTTATCGAGGAGACCCCGTGAGGCGGATGCCATGAAAGTCACGTTGCAGTACTTCAACGGATGCCCCAGCTGGAAGCAAACCGAAGCCCACATAGAGACGCTCCGGTCCGAAGGCTTCGATCTGGTGCTCGATCGACAGCTGATCGAAACACCGGAGGCGGCCGAACAACACGGTTTCCGGGGCTCACCCACGGTCATCATTGACGGGGTCGACCCGTTCGCTGACAGCGATGCCCCGGTTGGCCTGTCCTGCCGGGTGTATGCGACCAAAACGGGGTATGCCGGGTCCCCGAGCCTAGACCAGCTCCGAGCAGCCCTCCATGAGGCGAGCTGATCGGCCAGGGCTCACACCGCGAGCGGCGCGAGTTGGCAGCTGCGAATCGTGCCGGGTCCTGAAGGTTTAGGCCCACCATGGGTCAACAATGCAGCGGCTTGGGGATCACCCTCAGCGGCGGGCTGTGGGTCCGCCAGGCCCGCGGTGGTGACATTCGGCCCTGCCACAGCAATCAGCAAGATTGGGATACACTCACCGAGTGACTTCAACCGATTTTGAAACGATATCGATTGAATCCAGGGCGGCAACGTTCAAGGCAATGAGCGACCCGATCCGACTTTCAATCCTGGACGAGTTGAGCGGGGGCCGGCGCTGTGTCTGCGAGCTGCAGGAGAAGCTGAACACCGCCCCCAACCTGCTGTCATATCATCTACGAATCCTGCGTGACGTCGGCCTCATCGAATCGGCGCGCCGCGGCCGCTGGGTTGATTACTGGATCTCCGATAGCGCTCCTACGACAGTCGCCGCCGCGCTTCCTCCGACGCTCACGCGCGAGGAATCACAGTGAACGAGAGCGCACAGCCAGCCGACACGGCCGTACTCGAGCGCCTCTCGCTGCTCGACCGATTTCTGCCGGTGTGGATCGGTGCTGCCATGGTGGCAGGGCTGCTCTTCGGTCGCCTCATCCCCGATCTCAACGACTGGCTCGACACCGTCAAGATCGGCAGCGTGTCGCTCCCCATCGCCATCGGGCTGCTGGCGATGATGTACCCGGTGCTCGCCAAGGTCCGCTATTCGCAGATCGGCGAGATAGCCGCTGATCGCAGACTGATGGCCACCTCCCTGGTCCTCAACTGGATCATCGGACCCGCCCTGATGTTCGCCCTTGCGTGGCTACTGCTCCCCGACCTGCCCGAATACCGCACCGGGCTGATCATCATCGGTCTCGCCCGCTGCATAGCCATGGTGCTCATCTGGAACGACCTCGCCTGCGGCGACCGCGAAGCCGCCGCCGTCCTCGTCGCCATCAACTCGGTCTTCCAGATCGTCGCTTACTCGATCCTCGGTTACTTCTACCTGCAACTCCTCCCGGACTGGCTTGGCCTCGACACCGCCACCCTCGACGTCACCATGTGGGATATTGCCAAGATCGTCCTCGTCTTCCTGGGCGTTCCCCTCGCTGCCGGGTACCTCACCCGCACCTGGGGAGAACGCGCTCGCGGTGTCGACTGGTACGAGAACAAGTTCATCCCCCGCATCGCACCGTGGGCGCTGTACGGGCTGTTGTTCACCATCGTCATCCTGTTCGCCCTCCAAGGCGAAACCATCACCGACCAACCCCTCGACGTCGCCCGTATCGCCCTCCCCCTCCTCATCTACTTTGCGCTCATGTGGGCAGTCTCGTTCGCTATCGGCCTCTGGCTCCAGCTCGGCTACGAGAAGAACACGACGGTGGCATTCACTGCGGCCTCCAACAATTTCGAGCTGGCCATCGCCGTCGCCATCGGTGTCTTCGGAGTCACCTCCGGCGAAGCCCTCGCCGGCGTCGTCGGACCCCTCATCGAAGTCCCCGTCCTGGTCGGTCTCGTCTACGTAGCGCTTTGGGCACGCAACCGCTACTACCCGGCCGCGTCCCACCGAAAGAGGACATGAACTGCTCTCCCTGCAGCCTCGCCGGTCGAGCATCGGGCGGGCGCCTCGGGCCAGAGCTGCCCCTGCGTCGACCACACGATCGGATCAGAACACCATCCAGCCGCTGCGTCTGCGCTATTTCCCCGGCAGATTCATCCTCCGGAACCTCGCCTCTGGTGCCAGGAATGCAGCGAGGCCAGGGTCGCCGTCGATACCAGCGAGGCTAAGAGACCTACCGCGCAGTGAGGCACAGCGAGGGCAGAACGGGCATTAGTCGTCCTCCTCACGTTCCTCGCGATCTTCCGACCCCAAGGTTGCCTCGAGCCCTGCAATCAATTCCTCGAGCTCGGCATCGGTGAGTCTCGCATCACTGTGGGCAAACCGTGTGTAGAAGGCCGGCGGCATCTCGCCGTCGATGACCGTCTCGGCCGATTCCTCGGCCTCGTCCTGTGGCCGGTCCCACTCCGAGTAGTTCACCTCGGCACGTCCCTGATCAACGTGCAACTGCACGGCCCACGACATGGGAGCCACTCTCGAGTACCACGGGTACTCGACTTCGTTGCTGTGGCAATCGAAACAGGCCCGGACCACCAGCTCCCTCGTCCTTGCGGAGTCCCAATCGGGTTCAGCGGTTACCGGCGGGTTCGATCGGTCCCATCCAAATGGAACCGCCTGAATAGCAAGCGCAACGACGACGATGCCGGCAACGGTGCTCACGGCCAATCTTCCTCGAGCCAACCTTTGGCGCCAGGCCACATGCGGCCCGGAAAGGAGCCGGTAGACACCGACCGTGACCACGACCACAAGCAAGACCAGGGATACACCCACGCCGCCATTGAGGCCGATGAGGAAGGGAAACGCGAACCAAGCGACCGCTGAGCCCACAATGGCAACCATCACGGCCCCTCGGTTGGATCCGACAAACGCACTGAGTTGCCTCATCACGCCTCCCGCTCCATGTGCTCTTCGGTCGGCCATGCACTATCAGCCGTTGCTCCTGCAGTGATCTCGAGCTCGGATGTCTCATTCTCATCCGCCTCGAACCAGTTCTCCCAGGCCTCCCTCGCCGCGGCCGCCGCGACTAAGAGAGCGGCAGCCGGGTCGGCCCACCACCACTCGAAGGCTGCGTTCAATGCGAGGCCGGTCATCGTTGCCGTCGACAGCGCTCCGTCGAGGAGCGTCATCGTGGCCTCCGAACGCAGCGGAGAAGAATCGAGCCGGTTCGCAATCCTGCGTTTGCTGATCGCCAGCCCGAACATAACGAGAGCAGTCACGGCTAGATACGCGATCCCCCACGGGGACTCGTCGGGACGCCGGCCCGCCACCAGATCCCGGACGCCCGCCACCATCAGCACAGATGCGAGAACCGCAAAAGCGACGGCAACCAACCGGTGTGCACGAGCGGTCCGCGCCGGGTCGGCCGCGCCATGACCTGGCATGAGATGCCACACCACCACCGCCGATGCGAAAACTTCGACAACCGAGACCGTACCGAAACCGATCAAGGCCAACGACGACGCCACTGCTCCGAGCGTAATCGTCAAGAACGCCTCTCCCACGTTCCATCCGATCGTGCCGTATTCCAGACGTAGCGCGGTGCGATGCAAGCGCTCACGTTCCGAATCTGGCTGTTGTTTGTGATCGATCAGAGCTCCAATCTCGGCGGTATGACATTATCGCAGCGACAGAAGGGGCAACTCTCTTGGGGCTGCCAGTTGGGTGCGGTGGCTGGTTACGGTTGAGATCAAGCCGCGCGCCTCAGTTCGCGAGCCGTTGCGGCACTGACGGTCAGAGTGCGCAGAACGGTTTGAGCAGCCATGACCCGCTCCTGGGAAGCCTCCCACGCCAGATCGCGGACTGTCTCGGTCCGACCTGGCAGCCGAAGGACAATGAGCACGATCACCGCAGTGAACAGGATCAAGGCGGCAGAGACCAAGAACGCAGCTTGCGGCGAGACATAGCCAGTGGTCGTGGCTACCAGGGCAGGCGCCAGCAGACTTCCCAGTGATCCGATGGCCGTCTTGATACCCATCGCCCGGGAACGGTGTTCTTCGGGTGTGATGTCCAGGTAGGCAGCGCTCAATGCCGGATTCACCAAAGCCTCGCCCAATCCGGCAATCACGAAGGCAACGACAATCACCCAAAAGACATCCGCGAACAACAGCCCGCCGTACTGAGCAGAATGCAAAACGAGACCGATGACCAGTATCGGTTTGCGCCCAAACCGGTCGCTGGATCGGCCCAGCGCCAGACTCCCGATCAGCGTCGCCCAGCCATAGAAGCTGATTACGGCGCCAAACTGCGCTGTCGACCACCCCAATTCATCGAATGCATAGAACGGCAATTGGGGGTCGATGAAGAACCAGGCAAAGACCATGCTCAGATTCACGAAGAGCAACGTGCCAAAGGCCAGCAACGGATGTGGCAACGAAGCCATTAGAGATACGGCTGTTCGCGTCTTCGGCGCCAATCGAGCGGCTCGCTTCTCATGGAGAGCTGCTCGCCGTCTCGTCTCCCGCGTATGGGTTTCGGGTATGGCGAGAAAGGTGACAAGGAGGGTTAGCAGAGCAATGCCAATCGAGGCCAGGAACGGCGGACCGTACCCCCACCTGTCGTAGAGCAGACCGCCCACGACCGGACCAACGATGAATCCCGCAGATGTGCCGCCGCCGATGATGCCGATCCAACGAGCGCGCTCATCTTGGGGTGCGATGTCGGCGACAAGCCCCATTGTCGCCGGAGCTAGCCCTGCCGTCAGCGCCCCGGCCACGCCGCGAATGACGATGAACGCCAACGACGAGGCCGCCAGGTAATAACCCGTGAAGGCGGCCGCAAACACCGCAAATGAACCGAGGATCAGCGGCCGTCGACCGAATCGATCAGCTAGCGACCCCATGAACGGAGCCGCAATCACGCTGGCCAGCGAATACGCCATCACACTTGCTGCCAGGACTGCCACGCTGTCGCCGAAGTCACCGATCTTCCGGGCAAAGAGCGGGAAGATCATGCCGTAGCTGGTCATCTGGAGCGCCGTGCACACCGCCAGCAAGAAGATGATGATGCGGGCGCGACGTGGGTCCGTTCCGGGCGTTACCACGCGTGTCGCCCGTGTGATCGTTCCCATATGGGCGTGGTTCATCGGCGCATCACACCCTGGCTCCCAGTTCCACAAGCAATGTGGCCAGATCCATGTAGATCGTCTCCCGGTGTATGAGTCCCCCGCTCACGTCATACACAGTCAGACCTCTGAACCGGATAGTTCTTCCGGTTGGGTCGAGCTGTTCCTCAAATACCGGCGGACCCAAAGGGCCGGTGTGCGTACCGGTGAAGACCCACTCCGTGACGACGACGTCCTCGGCGGCAATCGTCAGCTTTACTTCGTAGTCGATCTCGCCAAAACCAATGAACCAGGCCGGGAAAAAGCCAGCGCTCTCTTCTGCAGTAACGGGCGGGCTCTCGAAGGCGTCGCCGTAGACCCAATCCACGACGTAGTTCTCTGCATGCAGAGACTCCATAGTCTTGGTGTCTCGTGCCGCCATGGCAGCTACAAGCTGCGAGACAATCTCGAAGGCAGAGGGACGATCCGGCGGGTCGCTCATGAGCTAGCCGGAGTCACTGGTGCCCGTCGCCGTCGGCTCGAACTCGAAGTTCATGCCGGCGTGCGAGGTCAGCCGATCCAACAAGAGGTCTCCCATCGCTGCGGCCGGCGTCCACGAGCCACCGCCGACCGGTGCCTTGTTCGCATCCTCAGCCAGACACAGCGCTGATTCGATGAGCATGCGACTGGTGGAATCTGTTGCCGGATCCCCCTCGCCGCCGACCAGCGCTCGCACCGTTGTGCCGTCGTCCATCTTCCCGATGAGAACGATCTTCCACTGGCCGGACTCGCGTGTCTCCTTGTCGGGACCTTCCCCGGAGCCGGGCAGCACGTACTTCTTCAGTAGCGCCCGGGTCGGCGGACTCGCCACGGCTCTCAAGAAAGCAACGTATCCCAACGCCTGCGCCTTCGCCTTGATGCGGCCGGACAGACCGTCGGCGACAACGCGGGCCTCGTCATAGCGGAAGTCCTCACCATACGGATAGCCGAGGAGAGCGTTGGTCCGCCGCACGATCTTGGTGTTCATCGGCCCCATGAAGAACGGCTTCGTCCAGGCCTGCAGGTCCTGGTCGTATTCGACCTTCGTCGACCTCATGTCGTCCGGCTCGTCGGGTCCCTGACGCAGGCCCTCTGGAGCCAGGTAGTAGGGCTCTTGCATGGCCCGGCCGATTGACGGATCCGTCCGGCCCGCTTTGGTCCCGTGAAGCAGACTGGCGGCGGTTCCGCCGCTGAAGCCGCCCTGCATCTCGGTGACCCTCATTTTGACTCGGGAACACGGCATCCCGTAGAGCTGCTTGGCGCGCTGCTGCAAGAAGAACACTCCCAAGTCGGACGGAATGGAGTCCATCCCACAGGCATGCACGATGCGGGCACCGGTCTCGACAGCCTCGGCTTCATGGGCGTCGCTCATCTTCCGGATCCAGTGTGCTTCACCCGACAGATCGCAGTAGTGGGTGCCGGTCCGTGCACAGGCAGCCAACAGCTCCGACCCGTACATTGCGTAAGGACCGACTGTTGAGCACACCACTCTCGTGCGAGCCACCATTGCCTCCAGAGACGCCACGTCGTGACTGTCACCGGTAATGACCGGGATGCCCGCAGCGGCCGGCCCCAGACCGGAGCGCACCGCCTCCAGCTTCTCTTGGTTGCGCCCGCCAATTGCCCAACGCAGTTCGCTTCCGCTCCCGAGACGGGCCGACAGCTTCTCGGCCACCAGCCGCCCCGTAAAACCGGTAGCGCCCCACACCACAACGTCGAACTCGGCGTCTCTCTTCATCGCCAATCCTTCCCGCTCGAGGGCTGCGCTTCTACCGACCTTGCAGCTCGCGATCGATCTGAGCTTCGCTGATCTTCGAATTCCCCAGGTAGACGCTCGCTGCATGGGCGGCGATACCGATGCCCCATCCGAGGATTGGCCAGATCGGCCAGAAGGTCTCGGCGGAGGTCAAAGCCCAGATGAGCACTAGGGCCGCGTTCACGATCAGATAGACGACGAAGTGGCCCTGGAACCCGCGTTTTGCTTCGATGCTCCGAATAGCCTGTTGACGTTGTTGGTCGGTCATTGTCTTCCCCTTCCGGGTAGTAGCTAGTGGGCGAAGCCGCCCTGTGTGTCTCGTGGCATCTCGAACCACTCGTCGAGGGTGATCGCAGGCGCTCCGTACAGCTCGTTGGCGAGTTCGGGCTCACCGTGCTCACCGGCGGTGTCGAGATATGCGATCAATTCGGTGACCTCGGCGAACTCGGCGTTGCGCATCACCTTGGCCAGGAGCCGCGCTTGCCAGATCTTCATCCGGATCGCTCTCGCCTCCGGGTAGCAGGCGGCAGCGAACCGGGTCATTGCGTCCGGCATCGTGATCCCTTCCGGGCCGTAAATGAACAGACGCTTTCCCAATGCCCGGTCGTCTTCGTACGACGCGGCGACCATTCGCCCGAAGTCGGCTGCGGCGAACCAGTGCAGCGGTGGCGGGTTCTTGCCGTCGATGACGAGCGCCCATTTCCCACCGCGGATGAAGTTCTGCAGGGTCTCCATGACCCACGTGGGGTTGAAGATCACGTGTGGAAGACCGCTGCCTCGAACCAGTTCTTCGCAGCGCATCTTCACGTCGGCGCGTTCGAACCACCTGTTCTCTTCACTGAGCGTGGTGGCCGACACGTAGCCGAGACGCTCGAGCGCACCGTCTGCCACCTCGATGACGTGACTCGTCGCGGTGTACTCAGTTGCCGGGGACAGGTTGATGTGAACGGCGTCGCACGCTGCCATCGCGGCACGAACATCATCGATGTTCGTTGCCGACCCCTGGCTGATCTCGACGGCATCGCCAAACATCTTCTGCGCCTTGTCGGCGCTGCGGGTGAGGATCCGGACCGTGTGGCCGCTCGCGATGAACCGGTCAACAACTGGACGACCCAGCAGGCCTGTCGCACCAATGACCAGGATTCGATTGAACATAGCTCAGTCCTTTCGGGACTCTCGATGTGTGGCGAACGCCTACCCCAGGCTCCCGACCCAGTCGCCGAATCCTTCAGGAGCTACCGGTCCACGTGACCGGAACGATCCGGTGACCGCGGCGCCGCGACTCTGCAAGCTCGCGGTCATCTTGGAAAGCATCCCGCCCACGGCGGTCTTGTACGTGCAGAACACTGCGACCGGCTTGCCGTCGAGGCTGGGAAGGCCATCGATGAAGTCCATCGTGGCCTCGGTGGCATGCTGGAGAATGAAGAAGAGGCCCTTGCACCAGCTTCCGACACAGATCGCGTCGGCAGCGCTCACAGTTGCGGGATCGGCGTCCTGCACGGGACTGACCGTGCATTGATGCCCCGCCGCCCGGACGAGCTCTGCCATTGCCTCGGCCGCCGCCTTCGTTGTCCCGGTCTTGCTGTCGAATACGATCGCTACGTTCACTTAGGGTCTCCCTATGTCATCGCTTCAGGGTCATTCAGGAGCACGAGGCTGGTCCACCTCGACGCGGAGCACATCGATGCCCAGGCCGCGGAGAAGGTCGAGAGTGCCGTGCAGCTGCGATTGATCGAGCAGCTCACCGTGCAGCATCGTTCCCGGCGGTACGTCTTCCTGCTCGATCCCGGTGAGGCCATCGCTGAAGTGCTCGTCCAGCCTCCCCTGAACCCAGATGCGAAAGCGTTGTCCGCTCCCCGGCCGGTCCTGGTCTTTACGTGCCATACCCGGAGTGTCCGATGGGGACGGGTGGTCCGGCACCACCCGATTCGGAAACCCCCCGGGGTGGTGCCTAGGGCCTGTTCACTAAATCAGGTCTAGATCGACCGCTGCCTCGAGCGCGGCAGACCGGGAGGTGACGCCGAGCTTCCGGTAGATGGACTTGGTGTAGCCCTTGATCGTGTTGTGCGAGATGTAGATCTGATCGGCGATCTCCCGAAGCGACAGGTCGCTTCGGAACAGACGCAAGACTTCGAGCTCGCGATCGGTGAGTGGTTCGACGTGCACGGTGCCGGCCGTTTCGAGCTGAGGTCGCCGCAAAGCGAGCTTGCGTTCCGCCGCAGCGACAAGGTCGGTGATTCGTCCGCGTCCTTGGAGCCCATCGATCATCATCCGCGCTTCGCGGACCAGGGCTCGCTTCTCGCCGTAGTCGGTGAGCGTGTCGGCCAGCGCCAGACACCCGTAGGCGACAAAGATCGGTTCCACCCAGTCCCGCGCCATGCCGAGGCCGGTGCTCATCCGTGAGGTCGCTTCATCACGTTCGCCGCGGGCGAGGAGAGCCTTCCCCAGGGCAAAGTGAGCAGCCATGCGATCAGGGTATCCGACCCAGTCTTCCGGTTCGGGTAGGGCGAGCGCGTCGGCGGCCGCATCCTCCGCAGCCGCCCAGTCCCCAACTTCGGCGTAGGCCAGGGCGAGCAGCGCAGTGACTCCGCCGTCCCGCAGCGACTCACGACCGCGAGCCATCGCGCCTTCCAGGAGAAACGGAATAGCGTCGAGCGGCCCGGTGGTCCAGAAGGTTGATATCCCAGCGTTCCCGATCGCCTGGGCAAAGACAATCGACTCCTTCGACCGCTCCTGATCGGCGATTGCTATGAATGCAGTCCGTGCGACCTCTATGTCGCCGCCGGCGACCAGTTCACCGAACGCACGGTGAGTTGCCACGGTTGTCTCGACGGTGGATTGCAGGTCAGGCGGAACAGCATCCACCACCGCCTCAGCCGCCTCGATCCACTGTGAACTCGAAGCGAAATCGCCCCGGGCAAGAGCCACAATGAACCTGCCAACCGAAGTCATTGGGTACGTACGGATCGCGTCGTCGGGGAGTTCCCGGAACCATCTCTGCACTCGGGACCAGTGCACCGCTGCCCAGTCGTGGAGGTACCGGTCGATGAGTCGAGCGGCGAGCAGGTGGTCCCCTCCCTTCATGGCGTGATCGACGGCGGGTTCTAGGGAATCAGCCTCGGCATGCCACCGAGCCGCGCTGAGATGCAAGGTGGGAATGAGGTCTGGATCGGCCTTGCGTAGCTCGTGCCGGAGCCAGTCGGCGAACAGACGGTGGTAGCGATACCAGCGGCGCGTGTTGTCGAGCGGGATCATGAATAGACCGCTTCGCTCCATACGGTCCAGGATCGCCGCCCCGCCGGTGACGCCGGCCACCTCGTCGCACAGCGGGCCGGTCATTTGGTCGAGCACCGAGGTGCGCAGCAGGAACTCGCGATCTCGATCGGAGACCCTCTCCAGCGCCTCTCCGATGAGAAAGTCGGCAACATTCCGGTCGTCACCGGCGAACCGGACAACGAACTCGGTGGCATCCTCAGTGTCCTGGAGCGACACGCCGGCGAGATGGACTGCGGCCGGCCAGCCTTCGGTCCGACGACGGAGCAGTTCGGCGGTCGCGTCGTCGAGATCCACGGCGAAGCGACAACGGAGCAGCTCGGCCGTCTCCACGGCGGATAGAGCAAGGTCGTGGGCACGGAGCTCCACGAGATTGCCCGACGCCCGGAGACGACCTAGCGGCAGCTGGGGATCGGCCCGGCTAGCGATGGCAAGCTGTACCCCAGGGGGAAGATGATCAATGAGGTAGCCCACCGCACTGTGGATGGCCTCGCGAGTGATCATCTGGTAGTCGTCGAGGACCAGCAAGAGAGGCGCGTCGGCGTCGGTCAACTCGTTGAGCAACGAAGGCACAACGTCTCGCATCGGATCGACATCCGGACTCCGGAGTGCCTGCTCCGCTCCTGCGGCGAGCTCCGGCCAGGCTCTGCGGACCGCAGCAATCACATAGCTCCAAAAGACCGGTCCGGTGTCATCGCTTTCCTCGAGCCGAAGGTACGCGGCCGGGCGTCGGTCGATCTCGGTGTCGAGCCATGCGGCTAGCACCGATGTCTTGCCCCACCCTGCAGGCGCGGTGAGCAAGACGACCTGCTCGTCTGCGTCCACCAGACGATCCACGAGCTCCGGTCTGCGCAGACATCGGGAGGTCAGCACCGGGGGAACGAACTTGACCGTCAGCAGAGGAGCGGAAGGTCCTGCTCCGCCATTTTCCTCACCGCTCATCGGCGTCAAACGTCAACCCCCGGAAAACTACCAAGACCCTACAGAACCTCGGACTCCGCGCGAAACCGTCGAGTGCCATATCTGCCGTCTTCGCGGCCAGGCCGTGACGATTCAAATCCGACCAACCCAGATCAGACGGCACCGGCCGCGACGGCCCATAAACAGAGATCCCCCGTAAACACGGGGGATCTCACTGGAGCTGGCGAAGGGATTCGAACCCATGACCTGCTGATTACAAATCAGCTGCTCTGCCGGACTGAGCTACGCCAGCGAGCCGCCGAGTTTAGTGCCTCGCATGCGGCTTACTTCGTACAACGCTAGCGACGCCGCGACCGATGCGTTGAGGCTCTCGACGTCAGGGGAGATTGGGATGTGGACGATTACGTCGCACAGGTCCTTGGCGAGGTGGGTGAGACCTTTGCCCTCCGCACCTACGACCAGCGCCACCGGTTCGGTCAATAACTGGTGCCGGAAGAGTGACTCCTCCCCGTCGCCGTCGAGACCGACAAGCCAGACACCCATCTTGCGCAACCGGCGCAACGCATCTGCCGTCGACTTGACCTCGCTGATGACGAGATGCTCGAACGCTCCCACCGCGGCCTTGAATGCCGTTGGTCCGAGCGGTGCGGAACGCCGCTCCGGCAGGACGAGACTCTTCCAGCCGGCAGCCACCATGGTCCTGGCAATCGCTCCAATGTTGCGCGGGTCCTCCAGGTGGTCGAGCACCAGGACCGCAGGCGGCTTGGATACACGGACAACCTTCTCGATCGGAGTCACCGGAATCGGTCTCGCCCGGGCCAGGATTCCCTGGGGGGCGGCGGTGACAGCCATATCCCGAACATCGTCAACCCGCTTGACCGGGACCCCCGCCGCAATGGCATCAGCGAGCAGTTGGGCGTAGTCGGGACGACGCGCCCGCGACTGCTCAACGCGAATGTTGGTCACACGACCTGCGTCGAGTGCCGCTCTTACCGCATGAAACCCTTCGAGGCTATCCCCGATGCCAGCGGACGCCATCAGCTGTGTCCTCCAGAATGATCCCGGCTGAGGCCAGACCGTCACGAATCTGATCGGCGGTCGCCCAATCCCGACTCTCCCGCGCGGTAGCGCGGAGGTCGATCAGCGCCGCGATCGCCTCTTCTCCGGCGAAGCCTTCCAACCCCATGTCGGCTGCAAACGCAGCTACATCATCGCTGACCGCATCAAAATCCATGGTCGGCTCATCGAGACCCAGCACACCGGTGATCTCGTCGTAGGCCGCTACCCAAGGCCCGGCGTCCTCGCCGTCGTCGAGACGGCGATTGCCTTCCCGAATCACGTCGAACAAGACGGCGAGCGCCCCCGCGTTGTCGAGATCACTGTCCATCGCATCCTTGAACGCCTCAATGGCAGTCTCGAGTGGCAGGTCCTCCACGGGACCGGTGACTCGACGGCGGAACGCCCAGATGCGATCTAGCGAGGCACGAGCATCAACCAGTGCCTCTTCGCTGAACTCGACCGGTTTCCTGTAATGAGTGCGCAAGTAGAACAGCCGCACAGCACCGGGGGTGTACTTCTCGATCCCTTCGACCAGGTCGACGACATGCCCGGTGGACTTCGACATTTTCTCGCCGGAGAGATTCAACAAGCCATTGTGCATCCAGTACCGCACAAACGGGACATGCCCGGCAGCCTCGGCCTGGGTGATCTCATTCTCGTGGTGGGGGAAGACGAGATCGTGGCCACCACCATGAATGTCAAAGCCGACACCGAGGTACCTATGGGCCATCGCCGAGCACTCGATATGCCAGCCGGGACGTCCGGGTCCCCACGGCGAGTCCCACTGCGGCTCGCCCGGCTTGGCCCCCTTCCAAACGGCGAAGTCCAGGGGGTCACGCTTGTGTTCTCCGGGCTCGATGCGCTCGCCGCTGCGGAGATCGTCGATGTTTCGCCCCGAGAGCTTGCCGTATTCGGGGAAACTGCGAACGCTGAAGTAGACATCGCCACCGGCGGCGTACGCATGCTCGCGCTCGATCAGCGCGTCAATCATTTCGATCATCTCGGGAATGTGCTCGGTCGCTCGAGGTTCGATATCGGGTGCCGCCACCCGCAGCGACTCGTACGCCGATTTGAACGCCGAGTCCGCTATGTCGACGACTTCCTCGATCGTTGTGCCCATCTCGTTGGCGGCGTTGATGATCTTGTCATCTACATCGGTGATATTGCGCACATACGTGACCTCGTAGCCGAGCCACTCGAAATAGCGACGGACCACGTCGAAGACAACGGCATACCGGCCGTGGCCGACATGCGGCCTCGACTGCACCGTTGCTCCGCAAACGTACATCGAGACCTTGCCCGCGTCACGCGGTTTGAAGTCCTGCAATGTCCGTCCGAGGGTATTGAAGATGCGCATGGCGGGGATGGTATCAGTGCAGCGCTACCGTTGGGCAGAACCGTCATCCGGGGGCAGAACGTGATCTCACCCAAGCCGCTCCATCGTCCGCTGGTGCTCGGGCATCGCGGGGCATCAGCTCACGCAGGCGACAACACGATCGAGGCGTTCGAGCTCGCTCTGGCCCATGGGGCCGATGGTGTCGAACTCGACGTACGCTTCACAGCCGACCAGATGGTTGTGCTCAACCACGACCCCGATGTCGGGGAGATGGGACCGCTCATCCATCATGATTTCAACACGATCCGGGCGACGCATCCCGAGCTTCCCACCCTCGACGAGGCCCTTGCCGTCCTCGGCGACCTAATCGTCAACGTCGAGATCAAGAACTCGCCGATTGAGGCGGACTACGACCCGAACCATCTGATGGCGGACATCGTCGCTCGCTGGGTCAGTCGCCACGACATCCACCACCGAGTCGTCGTTACGTCGTTCAACCCGGACACGGTGGCCGCAGTTCGTCGGGCAGACTCGTCCATCGTGACCGGCCAGTTGGTGCACCGCGGCTTTGATCTCGGCCGCGACATCGGGGCGATCGCCGAATCCGGTCACACCTGGATCGCACCGTACGTGTCAGACCTTGTGGCCGACGCTCCCGGCGCGGTCGATACAGCACATGCAGCCGGTCTCCGGATGATGGTGTGGACGGTCGATGACCCCGACGACATCCGTGTTCTCCATGAGGCCGGTGTTGACGGAATCATCTCCAACGACCCGGGAGCGACGCTGCGGGTGATCGCCCGCTGAGAACGCTACCTGTCCAGAGATACGATTGCGGCGGCGGCGATGCCTTCATCGCGGCCCAGATACCCCATTCCATCGGTGGAAGTGGCTTTCACCGAGATGTGACCCATCGGAGTTCTGGTGATGTCGGATAGACGCTGCCGCATTGCGGACCGGTGCGGGGCAATGCGAACTGTCTCGGCGATGATCGTGACATCGACGCTGGCGATCGAAATACCACGATCGTCGATCAACCTGACGACTCGGGCGAGGAGATCGGCAGAATCGGCATCGGCCCACTGCGGATCAGACGACGGGAAGTACTGCCCGAGATCGCCGAGAGCTGCCGCTCCAAGCACGGCGTCTGCGACGGCGTGCAGAGCCACGTCGGCATCGGATGTTCCAACGAGACCGCGAGACTCGTCGACGACGACGCCGCCAATACGCATTGGACCGGGCCCACCGATGCGGTGGGCATCGAAACCCCAGCCGACTCTCACTGGTCTTCCTCAACGGCGACCAGAGCTCGCACCACGGCCAGATCCTCGGGGAACGTGACCTTGAGGTTACGGGGGTCTCCGGGCACAACGATGACGCGACCACCGTTGTCCTCGATCATGCCCGCATCATCGGTATAGCTGCCTTCAAGGGCGGCATGCGCGGCACGGAGCGCACCGGCTTTGAACCCTTGCGGCGTCTGCACGGCGACGAGGTGGTCACGCGGCAATGTTCCGGAAACGATGTCCTTGTCGTCGACTTCCTTCAAGGTGTCACGCACCGGCACGGCGGGGGCGACACCGTCGACATCACGCGTCAGCAGGGTGTCGACGATGGTCTTCACCATCGCCGTGGTCGCCAGCGGACGAGCCGCATCGTGCACGATGATGTAGTCGGTGTCGTCTGGGATCTCGGCAAGACCGGCGGCCACAGAATCGCGCCGCCTATTGCCGCCGGGTATACCGCCCGGGACGGGACCGACCACGACAACGTGGCTCACACCCGCGTCCACCAGCATGTCTCGCCCCCACGACCACAGTGGCTTGCCTTGGAGTTCCATCGAGTGCTTCGGGCCACCGAAACGTAGGCCGGAACCGCCGGCCACAACGATGCCCCAGATCGATGCAGTATCAGGGGGAACGCTCACACTTCCTCGGGTATCTCGACCTTGGGCAATGCCCTATCAAGTCGTTTGACGGCCTCGTCCTCATCGAGGTCGAGGGCAAAACGGAGCTCAGAGATAATGATCAAACGCGCCTTCGCCAGCATACGCTTGAGCGCAGGCGAAATGCCCTTGACCTGCTGTGCGTAGGTCAAGTCTCGGACAACTTCGGCTACCTGGAAGATGTCGCCCGAGTTGATCTTCTCGGTGAGCAGCTTGTACCAACGGCTCCAGTTCTTGCCGGCTTCCTGTGGTTCCTCCTTGAACGTCCGGAAGACCTGGCGCGCCTTGTTCTGGGAGATAACCGGTCGCACCCCGAGTTCAACCGCCTTGCCGACGGGCACACGAACGGTGAGCTGGTCGGTTGCGATCTCGAGAACGAAGTACTCCTGCTTCTCTCCCGCAAAGTCGATCTTCTCACGCTTGATGATTGTGGCGGCGCCGTGATGTGGATACACCACGTAATCGCCGACTGAGAAGGGGCTTTCAATCTTTTTGGCGCGCCGCGTTGCCGGCTTCTTCGCCGGAGCAGCAGCCTTAGTCGCCGCAGGCTTCTTGGCAGCCGCTTTCTTTGCCGCAGGCTTCTTGGCCGCAGCCTTCTTGGCTGTGGCCTTGGCGGCGGTAGCTTTTTTGGCAGCCGCCGTCTTGGCTGCCGGCTTCTTAGCCGCAGCCTTCTTCGCAGGGGCCTTCTTCGCGGCCGGTTTCTTATTCGTCACACTTCTTCCAGGTTGCTAGATCGCGCATTGTAACTGGATGCATATTCGCTTTGGGCAGGCGCCCGCTTTACGGCGCTCTGCGGACGGAGATCTACGCCTCGCCGAGGTCGATCATGCGGTCAAAGAACCGGCGCAACTGCTGCGCCCGCGTCCTGCCCACGCCTTCGACCTTCTCGAGGTCGGAAACGCTGGCATGCAACAGCCGTTGAAAGCCCCGGAAATGGCCGACGAGGCTCTGCCGAACTGAATCGGGAAGTCTTGGAACGCGAGCCAGCGCCCGCAGGCCACGAGGCTCGAGCCCTTCGACGACGTCGGAGAATCCGAGCGCACCCGCAAGGGCGGCCATATCGTGCAGCTCGTCGGTCGGGATCCCGGCGAGACGCTCGAACACCGATTGCTTGCCGCTGCGCTTGCGATAGTCGGCGAACACGTTCTCGGCCAAGTCGGCAACACCCTCGATGAGATCGGTCGCCTGGATACTGATCAGGCCGGCTTCGCCACCGAGCGCAACGAGCGTGTGCTCGATCTCTGAGTACATGCGGCTGACCAACGCGGCCCTGGCGAGAACGGTGAGAACGTCGCGGGTGGCAACATCGTCATCGACCTCGGCCCGACTGAGCCGATCCTCTGCGGATTGGAGGCGGCGACGCAGCCGCTCGAGCGAGTTCAAGGAGTTGTTGGCGCTGGCAAGCAGATCAGAGGGGCGGGCCAGCTCGTAGCGCTTGCCGTTCCGATATACGACCGCAGTCCGCCAACCTTCCTCGCTCACGGCGAGGACATCGTTGCCCGTCTGCACTGCCATCCGCTCCGCAGTCCGGAATCGGGTTCCGGTCTCGTCGGTCTCGATGGTGGGGTCGGGGATGAAATGAACATTCGCCCTGGTGATGAGGTTCTTCTCATCATCGATGACAATCCCGCCGTCCATCTTGGCCAGCTCGGCAATACGCTGGGCGGTGAATTCGGTCTCGTGGAGATGGAAGCCACCGCTGGACAAGCCCTCGAGCTTGGCGCCCGATCCGATCACGATCAACGCACCGGTTCCTTGAGCATGAATCAACTCAACGGCAACCCGAAGCGGAGTGCCCGGGGCGAACCGGCGAAGAACTTCATTGGAGTCAGGAGCACGCAAAACCATCAAGGCGAGGCTAGCCGAATCCTCAAGGTTTGCGTCGGTTCTGGCGGAATTCGGTTACTTTTGCGGCCGACGAAAGCCCGGCCATCATGAGTGCCTCCTGGATCGTTCGAATCCCACCGTTGCCGGGGCGAATGATCAACTCGGGATCGAAGCGGGAGGCTTCCTCGAGACGGCGATCGCCATGCGCTGCGCTGCGGATCTCCCCGGTCAACCCAACCTCACCCCACGCGGCAGCCAGAGGCATCGGCCGATCCAGCAACGACGACACTATGGCCAGCGCTGCAGCGAGGTCGACGGCGGGATCCCTCAGCTTCACCCCGCCGACGACGTTGACATGAACGTCCGCCTTGCCGAGGCCTACATGGGCATGACGCTCGAGCACAGCGAGCAACTGATGGACGCGCGCCGCATCGAGTCCCTTGACACTCCGCCGGGGCTGCGGCAAGACGGTAGGGACGACCAGCGCCTGGACTTCACACAACATCGACCGTCGGCCCTCGACCATCGGGAACAGAACCGTCCCCGACGCTCCTGCCCGATGCGCCTCGATGAGAACACCCGACGGGTCGGGAACTTCGTCGAGGCCGGTGTCTCCCATTGTGAACACCCCCACCTGATTCACCGAGCCGTATCGGTTCTTCAAGGAACGCAGCAGCCGCAACCCACCGTCGCCCTCGCCTTCGAGGTACATGACGACATCCACCATGTGCTCGAGAGTCTTCGGACCGGCGATGGCGCCGTCCTTCGTGACATGGCCGACAAGAGCAACAACGGTGCCACTTCGCTTGGCGTAGTCGATGAAGCGTGCCGCCGACTCACGAACCTGGACCACACCGCCGGCGCTGCCCTCGGCATCATCGGTGGTGACAGTTTGTATGGAGTCCACGATCAACAGCCCCGGTGGATCATCAGAACAAGCACCCAAGACAGCCTCGACACGACCGTCTGCCACCATCCGCAGCGCGGGCACGTCCAAACCGAGTCGGGCGGCGCGCAAAGCTACCTGGGAGGCCGACTCCTCAGCGGAAGCGAGCAACACCGGCCGGCTCTCCGCGACCCGGGCCGCCATCTGGAGCAACAGCGTCGACTTGCCTACACCGGGCTCACCGCCGATGAGGACAACCGATCCATCGACAAGGCCACCGCCGAGGACGCGATCGATCTCCGCTATTCCGGTCGGGGTGCGCGGCTTATCCCCGACCGGAATCTCGCGCAGCACCTGGGTTTGAGTGGCCGGCCCGGAGACGGCATGAGATTCGGAAAGCGATCCCTCAGTACGGCATTGGGGACAGAAGCCCATCCACTTGCCCGTCGTGAAGCCACAGTTGCTGCACCGGTATGAAGCCTGGGCGGCCCGTCGTTTACGAGTGGTCATTTTGTCAGCCTATGGCCCGCCACCGACAGATTCGCCTCATTGCGGAGGGCCGTTCAGAAAGCGCCGGACCTGCCACACGAGCAGCCCGAGCGCAACGACGCCTATCACCAATCCGGCCACAACGGAGGTCCCTGACCAAGCTTCTGTCTCACGTATCGCACTAATCGCAACCATCCGTGGCACAATAGCCCGGGCGGACCGACTGACGGAGACGTGACGTGGCCAAAGACAAGGACCCATTTGACGATCTGTTCGAGCCATTTGAGCTCGAGGATGGACCGCCGCCGCCTGGGAGCGAGCCGCCTCCCCCACCGCCGACCCAGCAGAAGCCGCCACAAGCGTCGGCTCCGGTTGAGCAGGCGGCATGCCCATCGTGCGGCGCGTTCAACCCTGCATACAACCGCCATTGCGAGCAGTGCGGGGCAAGGCTGACCAAGGAACCTCTACCGGTCGCTCCGGCACCGATGGTGCGAGCCACGCCGGGAGGCAGAGCGTTGAGTGTGCTGGCCGCTGCAGTTCTCGTCGTCGCGCTGATAGCACTGCTCGTCAACGTGTTCCGTGGTGGCGACGACGAGGCGACGTCAACGACGACCACGTCGACGACAACGACCGCTGTTCCATCGGTGATTCAGTTCACTCCGACTGATGTCATTGCCAGTTCCGCCATCGCCGAGTCGTACTCGGATTCGAACCTCATCGACGGAAGCCTGGAGACCGAGTGGCAGGCGACGGCCTCAGACGACCTGACGATTGAGTTCCGCTTTGCGCAACCGGTGCAGATTGAGTACCTGGAGGTGTACAACATCACCGACCAGAACCGGTTCTTGCGCAACTACCGCATCGAGGGATACAACATCACCGTCGACGATCTTCCCGGCGTGACCTATCGCAACACGCTGAAGGATCAGGCGGGAGGCCCGCAGCGCATCGAGATCGCAAGCATCGAGACGACGTCTTTGACGCTTGACATTCTCAGCAGCTTCGCCTCCCAGCCGCTTGGCGGCGAGATCGCCTTCCGGGAACTCGTAGTCGCCGAGATCAAGTTCTACGGAACATCGGCGTCCGGCTAAGCAGGGACGAGACCCGCGTCACCCGTCGTTGAACAGCTTGACCCGTGCTTGCGCTTGTTGAGCCGGTCGATCATCGAGCCATGCACTGCGGCCGAACGGTGAGTGATCTGTCAAGAGGGAGCTCAACTGATCGACAGTATCCCGACAGTCGCTTTGTGCAAAGAGAAAGAGCCCCGGAGAACCGGAGCTCTTTCGTCACCTAATTGGGATGGTCGTCGACCGACTGCTGGTCAGTCGACCGACTGCTGGTCAGTCGACCTCGTCAGCCATCTCCAGCGGCGGCTGGTCTGGAGTTTCAACGGACGTAAAGGAGAGACGATCCTCGTCCTCCGGGTCGACATCGACGAGCACGGTCGCTCCAGCCGGGAACTCCTTGTAGAGCACCTTCTCGGACAGCGGGTCCTCGAGCATGCGCTGAATGGCCCGACGCAGCGGCCTCGCCCCCAGCTGGGGGTCATAGCCCTTCTTTGCCATGAGCTCCTTGGCCGCCTCAGTCAGCGCCAAGTCAAGAGCTTGTGACTCGAGCTGGTCACGGACCCGGTGCAGGAACAGATCGACGATCTGCTTGACCTCGCCCATCGTCAGCTCGTGGAACACGATGACGTCATCGATACGGTTGAGGAACTCGGGACGGAAGTGCACCTTCAGCGCCTCGGTCACCTTTTCCTTCATCTGCTCGTAATTGAGCTCGTCGCCTCCGGGGCTGAAGCCGATGGCCTGCTTGCGCAGATCGCCGGTGCCCAGGTTCGAGGTCATGATGATGACGGTGTTCTTGAAGTCAACGCTGCGACCCTGCGAGTCGGTGAGACGACCGTCTTCGAGGATCTGCAGCAGGATGTTGAACACATCCGGGTGTGCCTTCTCGATCTCATCGAAGAGCACCACCGAAAACGGCTTGCGCCGCACGGCCTCGGTGAGCTGGCCACCCTCGTCGTAGCCGACGTATCCGGGGGGTGAGCCGACGAGGCGGCTGACTGCATGCTTCTCCATGTACTCGGACATGTCGATCTGGATGAGCGAGTCCTCATCGCCGAACAGGAACTCGGCGAGCGCCTTGGCGGACTCCGTCTTACCAACACCCGATGGGCCCAGGAAGATGAACGAACCGGCGGGACGCTTCGGATCCTTGAGACCTGCCCTGGTGCGACGAATGGCCTTGGAGACCGCCTCGATGGCCCCACCCTGGCCGATGATCCGCTTGTGCAGCTCGTCTTCCATATTGAGGAGACGTGACGTCTCCTCTTCAGTGAGACGATGCACCGGGATGCCGGTCCACTGGGCGAGCACCTCAGCGATTTCCTCGTCGTCGATGACCGATGTGTAGTCGGCCCCGGCGGCGACGGCCTCTTGTTCCTTCTCGGTGCGGTCGGTGATGATCCCGCGCTCTTTGTCACGAAGCTGGGCGGCACGCTCATACTGCTGCGCCCGGACTGCATCACGCTTGTCAGAACGCACCTTGGTGAGCTCGTCATCGAGTTCTTGCACCTCCGGCGGCAAGTGGCCGCGGCGGAGACGCATCCTGGAACCGGCTTCGTCGATCAGGTCGATTGCCTTGTCAGGCAGAAAGCGATCGGCGATGTAGCGATCGGCCAGGTTCGCGGCATTGACGAGCGCCTGGTCGGTGAAGCGCACCCGATGGTGCTCTTCATAGCTGGGACGCAGACCTTCGAGAATGCGGATGGTGTCGGCAACCGACGGCTCGTCCACCTGGATCGGCTGAAAGCGTCGTTCCAGCGCCGAGTCCTTCTCGAGATACTTGCGGTACTCCTCGAGCGTGGTGGCACCAACGGTCTGCAACTCACCCCGAGCCAGCATTGGCTTGAGGATGCTGGCAGCGTCGATGGCACCTTCGGCGGCACCGGCGCCGACGAGCGTATGAATCTCATCGATGAACAGGATGATGTCGCCGCGGGTGCGGATTTCCTTGAGAACCTTCTTGAGCCGCTCCTCGAAGTCACCGCGATAGCGGGATCCGGCGACCAGGGCACCAAGGTCGAGCGTGTACAGCTGACGATTGGTGAGCGTGTCGGGAACCTCGTTGGCCACGATGCGCTGGGCAAGACCTTCGACGATGGCGGTCTTACCAACGCCGGGCTCACCGATGAGAACCGGGTTGTTCTTGGTACGGCGAGACAGAACCTGCATAACCCGCTGAATCTCATTGGCCCGCCCGATGACCGGGTCGAGCTTGTGGTCGCGAGCCTGCTGAGTGAGGTTGCGGCCAAACTGATCGAGCACGGTCGATCCGCCCGGCGATGACTCGCCGCCCTTGCTCGAGCGGCTGGAGCCACCCGGATGGGAGCTTTGCGACGAGGCCGCTTCCTCGCCCTGGACGCCAGAAAGCAGCTGGATGACGGTCTGCCGCACCTTGTGCAGCTCCGCCCCTAGCTTCTGGAGCACCTGAGCAGCAACACCTTCACCTTCGCGGATCAGCCCGAGCAGGATGTGCTCGGTACCGATGTAGTTGTGACCCAATTGGAGCGCCTCACGCAGAGACAGCTCGAGAACCTTCTTGGCTCGCGGCGTAAAGGGGATGTGACCGCTTGGAGCCTGCGAACCCTGCCCGATGATCTCGACGACCTGTGAACGGACCGATTCAAGGCTGATCCCGAGACTCTCGAGACCGCGCGCGGCAACACCTTCGCCCTCATGGATGAGACCGAGAAGGATGTGCTCGGTCCCTATGTAATTGTGGTTGAGCAGCCGGGCTTCCTCTTGGGCGAGTACAACAACTCGCCGGGCCCGGTCGGTGAACCGTTCGAACACTCTTCACCTCGAGACTTAGACGCACAGTTTTCCGTGCGCCACACGGATTATAGCTACGGCCAAGAACAAGCCCCCGGCCGAGCAGCGGTGATGATTGTTTCATCGGCCGCTGTTTTGCTGTCATAAGTGGAACAACTAGAGGGTCGACTGTAATCCCGAATTCCGACATGGGTGACGCGTATGGGGGTATGTGAGCCAGGTTTCTGCGTCGGACTACCATCGCTGGTCACATGGATAGCCCTATTCTCCAAGATCTGGTCCCCGTCGACCGCGTTTGGCGTCGCATGGTGGATGTCGAGCGTCGGCTGCGCGAAGTGACAACATCCGACGATTCGTTCCTAACTGAGATCGCCCAACATGGACTGGCGGCCGGCGGCAAGCGATATCGACCGCTGCTGGCTCAGGTCGCCGCAGAGCTTGGCGGACGGGACGGGCCGGAACCGGTTGAGGCCGGAGTCGCTGTTGAGTTGGTTCACCTCGGTTCGCTCTATCACGACGACGTGATCGACGAAGCAGACACACGGCGCGGCGAAGTGTCTGTCAATCAGAACTGGAGCAACACCGTCGCCATCCTCGCCGGCGACTTTCTGCTGGCCAGGGCATCCGAGGTGGCCGCACCGCTCGGTACCGAGGCGGTCGCCCTCATCGCCCGAACCTATGCAACCTTGTGCGAGGGACAGGTGCGAGAGCTGCAGCTCGACAACGATCTGAACCACGGGCCCGACGAGTACTACGCGGTGATCGGCGGCAAGACTGCGAGCCTGATTCGGACTTCCGCACGGCTTGGCGCCATGACCGGCGGAGCGGACGATGAGACGATCGAAGCCATCAGCGAATGGGCATGGGAGATGGGTCTGGTGTTCCAACTCGCCGATGACGTGCTCGACCTGGTGGCAAACGAGACCTGGCTGGGCAAGCCGGCCGGAAGCGACATCGGCGAGGGCACCTTCACCCTCCCCCTGCTCTATGCCGCCGATGGTCCCGACGGCGTTGAGATTCGCGGGTTGCTCGAAGGCGGTGCGCCCTACGAGCAGAACCAGATCGACCGGGTAATCCAGCTCGTCACCGACGGCGGCTATGTGGATCGCGTGCTCGACGAAGCTACGGACCGCATGCGTGCCTCCGAAAAGGCTGCCGCTCGGATTCCCGAGAATGACCTCACCCCCATCATCCGCAACCTCGATCGCTACCTACTCGAACGAGTCGAGATCGCCCGCAGCCAGCGTTGACTCGATTCCCGCCCGCAAGTTGCTAGGTTTGCGACTCGTCAATCCAGGAGGGAATGGGAATGGTCGATTGGGCCAAGAAGATCACGAAGTCGTGTGCCGGGGACATTGAGGTTGACGAGCAGCTCGAGGCAGGGACGTTCGTCCAACCGGCAGGGGCCATGGGTCGTGCTCTCGGGATGCAGCTCGGCGGGATCGCCGGACTCGTCGCCGTGACTCGCAACCAGGGGAAGAAGCGTGATGCGGCCGACATCAAGACCGATGAGGGCCTCGGCAAGCAACTTGGCAGCGGGCGCCGTGTCATCGGTCTGACTTCCCGCAGGTTCCTCATGTGGGGTCATTCCAGCCTCAGCGGGAAACCCAAGGGACTCGAAGCCGCGATTCCGCTGGACGATCTCGTCTCGATCAGCCATCAGAAGGGCAAGGTCGTCACCAAGATGGTCTTCGAGTTCGCCGACGGCTCCGGTGCCATCGTGGACTCTTCCAACATCGGCAAGCCCGAACTGTTCATCGAGGCCTACGAACGGTTGTCTCGTTAGTCCAACGCTCTCTGTTGAACCAGCGCCCGGTAGCAGAATGATCTCGCCATCTTCAAGCCGAACGCTCAGATGCTGAGGGCGGGCGAGGCGATCGCTCGCCCCGTCGGCATCACGGTGGTGTGGTGGCAGGCGATCGGCAATCGAGCGAATCGCACCAGAACAGGCCGCGTTCTCCAGCCAGATCGTTGCGCCTTTCGGCACGCTGCGGGGGTTGGCGACTCTCGCTGGGCCGACGTGAGCCGTTAGACCCTATTGGCGCCGGCTCGTCCTCAGTACGCTGCCGGATAAGGGCGCAAGCTGGATGGGACCCTATGAAGTCAGTCAGCCTGTTTCTTGGCGTTGTCCTGCTGTTGTCGACATGGGCCGGCCCTGCCGAAGCACCCGAAACGCCCCAGGAGGACCGCTATCCGGAACTAACCGCGCGTCTCGAGGTCGTCCGTGAGGCGCTGGGCATCCCCGGCATGGCAGCCGCGGTGGTGCAGGACAGAGAACTCGTTTGGGCACAGGGGTTCGGGTACGCGGACGTAGAAGACCAAGTCGAGGTAACCCCGCACACGCCGTTCGGCCTGGCCTCTGTCACCAAACCCGTGGCGGCCACACTCGTGATGCAACTGGTCGAGGAGGGCGCCATCGAGCTCGACCGTCCGATCGCCGACTATGGCGTTTCTGCCCCGGGTGCCGCAGAGGTGACGGTCCGGCACCTGCTCACGCACACGTCGGAGGGTTCTCCCGGGGAGACCCATGTCTATAACGGCAACCGCTACGCCCTGCTCGGTGGGGTGATCGAGGGTGCGACCGGCAAGACGTTCGCCGATCTACTCGGAACAAGGATTCTGCTGCCGGTGGGGATGATGGATACTGCACTGAATCCGATCGACAGTTGGGGGGGTCGATCTGACATCAGTTTCGAGGAGTTCCGTCGCGCCGCTGGGTGGGGTGATTCGTTCGACCACTATCCAGATGTATACCGACGGCTCGCATCGCCCTACCAGCTGGATGATGACTATGAGATTGTCCCCGGCATGTATCAACTCACGCATAGCCCGGCGGCCGGGATGGTTTCGAGCGTCGTCGACCTTGCTGCATTCGACATCGCGTTGGACCGGGGAGAATTGCTGCCCGATACTCGGACGGCTGAGATGTTCACCCCCGCCGTGGCAACCTCCCCGGGTCGGACCGATGTCGCCTATGGGCTCGGGTGGTATGTGCAGGAGTGGGCCGGTCACCGCATGATCTGGCACACCGGGCGATGGCCCCCGTCCACCTCGGCGCTGTACTTGAAGCTTCCGGATGAAGACCTGACCTTCATTGTGCTGGCCAACACCGACAACCTGACGGTGCCCTTCCAAGGGATCGGTTCTGGCGACCTGTCCCGGTCAACCCTGATGTTGACTGTCTTCGAGCAGTTGGTGTTTGACGTGCCGGTCGTCGACTGGACGACCGACAAGGCCTCGTTGATTGAGCAATTGAGCCAGATTGATGACCCGGACACTCGACTGTTTCTCGAGCTCGAGTTGTGGTCCTACCGGCAGGCTTTGGCGAGCTCAGGGAACCATGAGCAGGCTGCCGTGCTGGTCGAGGCGAACCGTGCCGAGTTCCCCGGGTCACGATTGCGGCTCGATGACAGCTACACCTACACGGCACCGCCCACCGCGGCTGTCCCCCCGGTGGTTAGCGCGTCGGGGGTGACGGCTCTTGCGTATTCCATCCTGGCTTGGATGGTCATGGTTGCGGTTTCACTTGTTGTCATCGCGTTCTTGTTGCTGCGGCCGGCGCCGGCTGCAATTGGTGTTTGGGTTATCGCGGTGCCCGCCACGATTGTCATGGGCCCCGTTGCCCCGCTGGCTTTGCTGATCGATCGCCGCGCCGGAGACCGGGAGGGACCCCAGCTGCTGCGCCGAGGGTTCACAGCCGCAATGTTGTCCATGGCGGGCTATGCGCTCGCCTGGATACCTGCGATCGCCTTACTCATCAGTTCGGGCGAGGAACCCAGCCCCCTGATCACGCTCGGCGCCGTCTTCGGGTTGCCGTTCATCATTGGGCTGCTCCTGGTGCGGGTGCCCTCGCTACGAAGGGCGAGCGAGCTCAAGCGGGGCAAGGCGGCGAGGCTTGGTGCATTCCCTGAGTTGCTGACCGCGGTGATTGGCATCGGAAGCCTTCTTGCGGTGACCATCTTCTTCGACAACCGGGTGCTGTCTACTCTGCCCCATCCAACGAGCCCCTTCTTCTGGGGGATGCTCTCGGTCGCTGCCCTTGCGGGTCTGGGTCTGCTTACCCTGCACTATCTGCTTTTGATGCGACGGGGCAAACTCACGGTTCCTTCCTTACCGGCCCCAAAGGAGAAAGCCTTCGCCGAGCTACGACTTCCCCGATGGCGTGACTCGTGGTGGGTCCTGCTCGGCAATGCCGTGGTCGCAGCGGCGCTGCTTGCCACGCTGAGCTGACCGAGACGCTGCTCCGTAACGGGCGCTCGAATCAGCGCTCCGGCGACAAGCACAAGGACCAACGCAGCTTGCAGTGATCGTGCACGACCCCGACCGACCTCCGTGTCGAGCCCTAGTTCTGCTGCGCCTGCATGATGTCGCAGACGTTGCCCTCAGGATCACTGCACGCTCGCCAGACGTGGCCCTGCCACTCGTGACGATCACCGGCATCGCCTCCTAGCGAGCGAACCCGCTCAACAGCGGCGTCCAAATCGGGAACGACGAAGTCGAGGTGCACCCGATTCTTGCCCACCTTCGCCTCCGGCACCTGTTGAAGCCACAAGGTAACCCGGCGACCAGCGGCGTGAGCAAGGAATCCGAAATGCTCGACGACTTGGAATTCGACATCGAGCAACTGGCCCCAGAAGCGGGTCATCCGGTCGAGATCGGCGCAGTCGATTGTCGCCGCGATGAGAACTGGGACGTCGGGCTTTCGTTCGCTATCCATGGAGCAACCATACGCGAGCGAACCCCTACTCCGGCATCACAATGGGCACCTGCGGGAAGTCATCCGCGGTCAGGCCCTCAACCGAGTCTGCCGGCTCGTAGTTGCCGAGCATCTCCTCCTGGACACCCTGGTCCGGGTGAAGCACGTCGTAGATGCGGGTGTGGTTGGCGTCGGCGGGCGCTCCCCCACCGGCCCACTGCTCAGTCAATTCGCGAACATCGCGAACCCTGCGGACACCCGTTGCCGGATAACCCTCCTGTGACATCAGAATGACGGCGTAGCCCCATGTTGCTGGATCACCATCGCCCAACAGCTCGAGCGGGATGCGGGCGGCTATCCGACCATCGGAATCGGCGACCACCTTGAAGGTCGGCGTGGTCTCCTCGATTGTCCCGTCAGCGTCGGACACATAGATGGCCGGGTACCAGCCCTCGAGAGTGATCCCGTACTCCCATCCGTTACCCTCCTCCAGAGCAGCGTTGCGACCCGGCAACAGCAAGCGCGCCCCTGTGCCTTCTCCGGGATCGGTGTCTATGTAGAGATCGAAGGTCTGGATCGAGTACCCGACCGGACTCCCCCACGGGTTCCCGATTCCAGCGCCAATGTCGAAGCTAAACACCGCGTTGTCGCCGGAGATGCCAACGCTGAAGCCGGTCAGGTCGTACGAGCCGGCGCCGAAAACACCATCGGATGGATAGGTGTAACTGCCGGGGCCGTGGTCGTCACCCGTCGGATCGGCGATCTCGAACACGGGTTCGACATTGGAGATCTCGGGAACCTGAATGTATCCGGGGCCCGCCAACGGCAGCGACAACCCATCGGGACCACCGCTGGTTTCGACGATCTTGAAGGTGATCCGGTCGCCGGCCTCGATCGCAGGCAACGACTCGATCGGCAGCGCAAACTCGATGCGGTCTCCGTCAAAGCCCGCGAGGGTCACCTGCGATTCATCCTCGTCGAGGATGCTGTGCACCACCGGTCCGACCAGGCTCACCGGGTCACGCCCCGTCCACGAAAGGCGGTGTGTCGCGGAGAAGCCCAGCACGGTCCCGCCGTCGCTCAAGCCGTATTGACGTTGCGAATTCGGGATGTCGAGATACAGGTCAAACGAGACGTTGCCGTCACCAAGAACCTCCCGCTCGAAGTCGACCCGCAGGTACATGTTCTCTTTGTCAAAGGCGTAGTCCAGCGATGCAACGAGGTCGCCGGCCACGTCGTAGTGGCCGCCCTTCGCCCAGTCGCCGGTATCGACCTCGTTGTCGATCTCGATTGTCACCAGCTCGCTGATCCCGGTGTCCGGGTCTACCGCTGTCTGCGGCACTATCGGAATCGACACAAATGTCGGCCGCTCCAGTCCGAGAGCGTCGTAGACCTGGCCGAGCAACTCGCGGTAGGCGCGATCGAAATAGCCGTCGTCGCCGGAATCCTGATCCGCCCCGTACC
>SWCD01011934.1_pt1 | contig 89874 bp, 78 predicted proteins | sample 4693011 | NCBI WGS metagenome assembly SWCD01 (sample SAMN10267278, study PRJNA491770) | bioreactor metagenome | isolation source: DHS bioreactor inoculated with marine | place: Japan: Omine Ridge, Nankai Trough | reverse complement strand
GAAGTGGAGCTGTTCGACCTCACCGTTCGCAGCGCCCAGATACTCAATGGGAACAACTGGACCCTGGGCTACTATGAGAGCTATGCCGATGCCGTTGGCCTGGCCAACGAGATTCCTGCCCTGCAGGCCACTGCCTACCAGAACACCAGCAACCCACAGACCATCTATGTGCGGGCCACCAGCCCTGCCTCTGGCTGTTTCGAGATCGTGGAGCTTGAGCTTATCGTAGAGCCGGTACCGGACGATAGTGCCGAGGTATCGCCGTATGTATACTGTTCGCCCGATGGCGGGGAGATCGGCATCTTTGACCTGACCACCAAGATCCCCGAGATCCTGGGCGGCCAGCCCTCGCCGCCGTTCGAGGTGAGCTTTTACCTGACGGCGCTCGATGCGGAGAACCGCACCAACGCCATCGTGAACACCACGGCGCACCGCAACAGGGACGCCAACAACGATCCGATAAACCCCCAGACCATCTATACGGGCATCGCGAACGCCGAGACGGGCTGCTACACCGGCGGGGTACAGAGCTTCGAGCTCATCGTGCAGCCGGGCGCCATAGCGGTGGCCCCCGCGGAGCCCTTCGTTATCTGCGACAACCTTCCGCCGAGCGACGGCTTTGCGGAGTTCGACCTTGAGGACGTGGCCAACCAGCAGGTCTCCGACCTGCGCGCGGGGATACTTGCGGGCCAGGACCCTGCGGAGTTCAGCATCAGTTTTTACGAGACCCTTGAGGGTGCCGAGTCGGGCACCGGGGCGATCAGCTTTCCGTACGTGAACATCATCAACCCGCAGCGCATCTATGTGCGGGTGACCAATGAGATGAACCTCTTTGAGCCCAAGTGCTATGCCGTCGTGGATATGGTGCTGAAGGTGGAGCAGCTCCCGGACGTCGTCCTTGGCGGGGAGTACCGCCTCTGCGTGGACGAGAACGGGAACCCGATCGCCGAGGAGGAGGGGAGCCCCTCGCCGCCGGTGATCGATACGGGGCTCGACCCTTCGCTGTACACCTTCCAGTGGGACCTGGACGGGGTGATCATCGTCGGGGAGACCGGCCCCTCCATCATCGCGCTGCAGGGCGGAACCTACACGGTGGCCATCACCGAGCTGGCCTCGGGCTGCGAGAGCACGGCCAGTGCCACGGTGATCGTTTCCTCGCCGCCGCTGGCCTATGAGGCCAACCTGCTCAACGGCGCCTTTGCGGGCGACCATGTGATCGAGGTGGTGGCCACGGGCGAGGGCACCTACGAGTACCAGCTGGACAACGGCCCCTTCCAGGACAGCAACATCTTTGAGGGCGTGGCCCCGGGCGACCACACGGTGACCATCCGGGACGTCTATGGCTGCGGCAGCGTGACCTTCGACGTGGGGGTCATCGACTACCCGCCGTACTTTACGCCCAACGGCGACGGCTACCACGACACCTGGAACATCATCGGCATCGCCAGCGGCGACCCTACGGCGAAAATCTATATCTTTGACCGCTTCGGGAAGCTGCTCAAGCAGCTCAGCCCGCTGGGCCAGGGATGGGACGGCACCTACGCGGGAAGCCCCATGCCGTCGAGCGACTACTGGTTCCGCGTGGAGTACACCGAGGACGGAAACCAAAAAGAATTCAAAGGACACTTTACCCTAAAACGATAAATAGAAATTATGAAAATAGCAAAAGCTCTGCCATACAGCAGAGCTTTTGCTATTTTAGAGAAGGATATTTTTATTGCGTGCTATTTTTTTGGAAAAGGCGAACAGGTTTTAGAGTATATTTCTTAAAGTGTAATACCTTCAAAAACTTCACCCTTATAGTAAAGAGATTAATTTTAGATATTTAAAAAAAATATTTTTTATAATTTGAAAATTGATCGCTCGTTTTTTTTACCTGAAAAAATCATTTAAAATTGAACCCGAGGGAAAGAACAAAATTGCTGTAAATTGAATTTATCTCTGCGGCATCGGTTAAACCAATGGAGTATAGTTGTTGGTTTCTTGTTTGTTCTGAACGCGAATAGGCAAGATCAGCAGTGAATTTTCCAAAATTATAGCCTGCGCCCAATGAGAATCCAACGCGTTCTCCTAAAACTTCAGAATTTTTATAGGGGCTCTCCTCGTAATGAAACCCTCCACGTAGGCTTAATTGGTTTAAACGGTATTCTGCGCCTGCTTTATACGCTGAGACGCCTTTTAAAGTGTTTTCTATTATATTGTTTAAGTTGTTGAAAAAGATATCCTCGGTTGGGCTAAATTCAATTGAAGCATAATCTTTATAGGAATAATCAAAGCTAATTAGACCATTTTGGCCAAAAACGTATGCAGCACTTGCATTTACTTTAGCAGGAGTTCTTAGTGTGTAATCTTCATATACATTTATCACCCTTGGATCTACAATTTCATTTATATTCTGTCCTTGAAACAGTCTTCGGCTTTCAAGATATTGGGTGGTTTCTTCTGAGATTTGATACCAGGTCGGCGATGTTAAACTTAAGCCCAAACGCAAGTTGTCTGCAATCTTAGCGATGGCCCCTAGTTGGGCTGAAACTCCTGCGCCATTTGCGGTAAGATTGTTTTCGAAACCTACTCTGTTTATCGTTGAGCCGTTGTTGTTATTGTTTTCAAGTAAGAAAGAACTTTGGTTAAAATAGATTGTGTGGGTATTAATGTTTGCTCCAAAAAATAAATTGTCTGTTACTTGGGTAGCCAAATTTATTGTGAATTTGCTATTGTATCCTTCCGAAAGATAAGCATACTCCTGATTGAAGCTTCCATTGGAAATATTGGAAATATAATTTGTATTTGAAGGATTGTTAGGGTCAACAGGATCAAATAGAAATGCTTGATACCCTAAAAAAGCATTTTGGGCCGAAGTGCCCTCATATTCTCCCAGATATTGGTACAAATCTGAAATGGATTCACCTGACTGTAGTTGCAAAAGATTTAGGGGAATGCCCTGAGCTTGCGATAGGAAAAAGTCGCCAATTGATGTATTACCGGTACCGGCAATGTAAAGTTCGTTATCCAGATTTTTGTCCATATTGTAACTTACACCAATAGTGAACTTTTTAAATATTGATTCTTCGTTAGAGTTATTGATTATAAAAACCCCTCCCAATTGATTTATAGTAATATTATCTGAATAACTTTTTTCACTGTTTCCAAAATAGTTCGCATTGTTTTCAATATCAAATAATGATGTAGAAAACATTAGGCTGGAAGTTAAAAAAACTGCACCCCCTGCTGGATTTATACTTGTTGCGGAAAAATCTCCTCCCAGTGCTCCCATGGCGCCGCTTAAGGCAGTGTAGCGTGCTGTGCCGATATTTTCACCTAGACTATATCGTAAACCGTCAGTAGTGTTTTGGGCATTTAAAATAGCCAAAGCAAAAAAAGCTATAAATAGTAATGATATTTTTTTCATCTAATTTTTAATTTAAAAAGGTGATATAGTAAAAATGCCCAAAGTATCATTTCGTTCTTATAGAAATGGTCATTGGGCATAATATATTAATTCTATGTTTGAAAAATATTCTGATAGATAAATTTAACCGCGTCCGCCACGTCCACTACTGCCTCCTGAACGTCCACTACTTCCGCTAGAACGAACACTACCACCTGAACTTCTTACAGAACCTGAGCTATTGCTCCTGGTAGGAGAGGAGTAATTGCCGCTTCTTCTTGTAATATTGCTCCTGGTGGACTGTGAACTACTATTGTTTCGTATCGTTGAGTTAGAACGAGTGTTTCTGATTGAGTTATTAGAGTTTGAGCGAGTATTGCGGATATTACTGCGAGTGTTTCTAGTATTTGTGTTAGCACGCACATTGTTTCTGTTTACACGTCTAGATAATTCGGAACGACTGTAGGAATTACGGGTAGAAACATTGTTGGTTCTTCCGCGGGTACTTGTTCTATTATAATCAGTGTTTCTTCTTCCCCGATTATACGATACATTATTATATGGGTTGTAATTGTAATAATGTGAATTATAATACCCATAACCGTAATAAGGGTAGCCATACCCATAACCATAGCCACAATAAGGGTAACCCCATCCATAGCTTATTCCCCAATATGGGGTGTGGTAACCATAATAAGGATAACCCCAATACCCACCATACCAATAAGGTCTGTGATAAAATCCATAGCCGTAACCTCCATAATTATAAATGTTTACGGTGATGTCTTCACTGTTGCTTCCCCATGGGCCATACTCTTCCTCATCATAATCTTCTTCAATAATTATATAGCCATCTTCGTCCAATCTTTCGGTAGTTGAATAGGCTTCAATATCAGTAAAAATGGCTCCTTCTTCAGGAAGATCAGCGTATGCGTCAGATTTACTACGGAAATATTGCTGATAATAATTTGCTTTTTCATTGTTAGAATCCTCATCTACGTATTCTTCTTCAGAAGTTGAAGTATTGCCAGAAGAATAAATGCCATCATTTTGATTGTAACCATTGTTGTGGGTTCCACATGATGTTAGCAAAAAGGCGAAAAGGCCTATAAATGCTAAAGGCATGAAACGTTTAATATTTATATTTTGAAAGGACATATCTGTGGTAATTTTATTGTTGAACTTCATAAAAATAAGTAGTTTTGCGGACAATAACTAATCATTTAACATAGACACAACATTTGTGCCAAAAACTAGGTTATGGCAAAGAATTTAACAACTAGAGCGGAAGATTATTCCAAATGGTATAACGAGCTGGTAATCAAAGCAGACCTTGCCGAAAACTCAGGAGTTCGTGGATGCATGGTCATAAAACCATATGGATATGCCATCTGGGAAAGAATGCAGGCAGAGCTGGATAGAATGTTTAAGGAAACGGGGCATCAAAATGCTTATTTCCCACTTTTTATTCCGAAATCATACTTCAGTAAGGAAGCCAGCCATGTGGATGGTTTTGCAAAGGAATGTGCCGTTGTTACTCACTATAGATTAAAAAATGCCGAAGATGGAAGCGGGATTATTGTAGATCCTGACGCAAAACTGGAAGAAGAATTAATAGTCCGTCCAACTTCCGAAACCATTATTTGGGACACCTACCGTAAATGGATACAGTCATATAGAGATTTACCGCTTTTAATAAACCAATGGGCAAACGTAGTGCGTTGGGAAATGCGCACACGCCTGTTTTTACGCACTGCAGAATTTCTTTGGCAAGAGGGTCACACGGCTCATGCCACTAAAGATGAAGCCATAGTTGAAGCGGAACAAATGATGAATGTGTATGCCGAATTTGCAGAAAATTATATGGCTATACCAGTAGTGAAGGGTACCAAAACCGAAAGCGAACGTTTTGCAGGTGCGCTTGAAACATACTGCATTGAGGCCTTGATGCAGGATGGAAAAGCATTGCAGGCAGGAACTTCTCATTTTTTGGGACAAAATTTTGCAAAAGCTTTTGATGTGAAATTTGCCGCCAAAGATGGCGCTTTGGATTATGTTTGGGCAACTTCGTGGGGTGTATCCACACGATTGATGGGTGCTTTGGTGATGACCCACAGTGATGATAATGGCTTGGTGCTGCCTCCAAATTTAGCGCCAGATCAAGTTGTTATTGTGCCTATTTATAGAAAGGATGAAGAATTTGATGCCGTAAATGAAGTCGCTTTAGATTTGATGAAGAAATTACGATCGAAAGGAATTCGCGTTAAGTATGATAATCGTGATACCCACAAACCGGGTTGGAAATTTAATGAATACGAGTTGAAGGGTGTGCCTGTTCGTATAGCCATTGGTCCAAAAGATGTGGAAAAAGGGACTGTGGAACTTGCGCGAAGAGATACGCTTCAAAAAGAATTTATAGACAATGAAAAAGTTGTAGATAGGGTAACTTCTTTAATGGAGGAAATTCAAGAAACCCTTTTTCAAAAAGCTGTTTCGTATAGAGCTGAACACACAACTGAAGTTGCTTCATACGAAGAATTTAAGTCCGTTTTGAATGGAAAAGGAGGCTTTGTCTTGGCGCATTGGGATGGCACTTCTGAAACCGAGGAGCGAATTAAAAACGAAACAAAAGCAACCATTAGATGTATTCCTTTGGACGGTGATAATGCTTCGGGAACTTGTATTTTTACTGGGAAGCCTTCCGAAAGAAAAGTGCTTTTTGCGAAAGCATATTAATTTTTTTTGAAAAAAGTTATTTAGGATTTGCGCCATTCAAAAATTGTTGTATTTTTGCATCCGCATTTGAAAATAAAAAATGGTCCGTTCGTCTAGGGGTTAGGACGCCAGGTTTTCATCCTGGTAACAGGGGTTCGATTCCCCTACGGACTACAAAATTTAGAATTTAACAAAAATAAAATGGCAAATCACAAGTCAGCATTAAAGAGAATAAGAAGCAACGAGGCAAAGCGCTTGCGTAACCGTTACCAGCACAAAACTGCCCGTAACGCCATGAAGAAGTTTCAAGAGCTTTCTGATAAGAAAGAAGCAGAAGCCATGTTTCCAAGTGTTGTTTCTATGATTGACAAATTGGCGAAGAAAAACATTATTCATTCGAATAAAGCTTCCAATTTAAAATCAAATATGGCTAAGCACGTAGCTGCGCTATAGTTTCTTTTTAATAAAATTTTTAAAAACCCTTTCAGGAAACTGAGAGGGTTTTTTTATTTCAGTATTTTGAAGGACTCAAATGATTTTTTAAGACTGTCCCAGGCAAAGTGGGCGCCTTCAATTTGTGGAGAGTATTGGGCAGAGCAGAAATAAATAAAATCGTCGTTTTTCAATAGCCTGTAAAGACGGTATATGCTAAAACTCGCATAGGGTTCACCATCAAGGGATACATTCTTTAACTTGTTTTTTGTGGTCCAGAGTAGGGAGTTGTCGTCGGTTTTGAGCGAATCAATGGTTTCTTTGATAATCGATCCAAAATTGAGAAATAAATTGGGTAGACTACTGTCAAGAAAAGGAGTATCCATATCGTTTTTGTCCATAGCCATTATTTTGAAATCGACCGCAAAACCAATTTTTGATACATTTTCGGTTTGGTTCAGTTTTACACGTGCTTCTTTTATTTCTTCTTCGGAAACTTCGGTTCCTTCTTTTTTGAACTTTTCTACCATGTTTACCAAGTATTCTTCAATGCTTTCGGTAGATGTATTTTCGTCCATTTCAATAGCCTTAGGCTCTCCAAAAACTACAGATACTATCTTTGCGTTGAAAAATAGTTTTCCGTAAGGAGAATTTGCCGTAATCAATTCTTCCAATTGGTCATCCGGAAGATTTGTAAAGTAAGTGCTACGAACAAAATCTGCATATTTTATAAATTTTGGAGCATGCCATCCATCTCCAACTGGTTTTTCGAAAGAAAACTGCAACATATTGTCTGTAAACACATTTAGGCCTGTCTCCAGCTCTTTGGTGGTACTTTTTTCGGGATCTACAGAAATTTCCATATTGTCCACCTTAATAGTCTGTTGTGCTTTTATACGTTCAGTTTCGGCGTTAAATCTGTCAATATTGAACTTGCGCTTTTGTTTGCTGTCTATCAACCAGGCAATCATAAGTGCCATGGCCAGAAGAAACATCATAAGTGGATAGAGAATGAAAATTGGATCGGAGGCTGGAGTAAGCGTCATTGCCAAAACCAGCATTCCCTCCATGACCAAAACTACTAATGTAAAGAGTCCAAGCCAGCTTTTGACGGCATTAATAATTGTGGACTTTTTTTCTTTTTCTTGTGAAGTGTTTTCCTGCCCCATAACTTGAAAACTTTATTTGGTTAAAATTAGTTCTCATAAAGATATGAATTATTCACAGGAAATATATTTTTTTAGGGTATTAAGTCTTGATAATCACCCCCATGCCTTGCGATATCCCTAACAATTGAAGATGAAATATGTGAATACTCCGGACTGCTGATTAAGAAAACGCTATCTATTCCGTTAACTTTTGCATTGGCTTGGGCGATGGACTGTTCGTATGCGAAATCGATACTGTTGCGAAGACCGCGAACGATAAACTGTGCATTTTCTTCCTTACAAAAGTTAGCGGTTAGCCCAGAGTAGCTCTTTACTTTAACCTGGGACTCATTTTTAAAAACATCCTCAATAAACTGGATGCGTTCTTCCAGAGAAAACATTGTCTTTTTATCGGCATTTACGCCAATGGCAATAATCAACTCATCAAAAAGCGGCAGCGCACGTTTTATAATATCAACGTGTCCAAGGGTTATGGGGTCAAAAGTTCCGGGAAAAACTGCGCGTCTCATTTTATGTATATTTTGATACTAAGTTAATGAGTAATTATTAAAACGATTTTCTTTTCAGAAAAATTTCGAAATCAAAATGGCAAGTGCGGCGATAACAGTAGCCAAAACCACACCGCGTGCACGATAAAATTGATTCTTTTTCAAAAGAATAAAGAATACAATTAAGTTTAAAATTGCCCCTAGGGCAATCAAGCTTCCCAGAAAATCATTTTCCAGTGCAGCCTGTAGTGTTGATTCCAGGCTTAGTTCAGAAAAAAAGAATATATAGAGATAGGTGCCCGCCATATTTGCAAGCAATCCGATTGTTAAACCAATAAGAACTTCTTTTATGTGTGGCTTCATTTTATACCTCTTTTTTAAAAATCCCACGTATTGAGTTCTTTCATCGCGTGGTGTGCCGTCAAATCAAACTGTACAGGAACTACGGAAATAAAACCATTGTGTAGGGCCCATTCATCAGTATCTTCGCCTTTGTCCTCATTTACAAATTCACCCGTTAGCCAGTAATAGTCGCGTCCCAACGGATTGGTTCTTTTGTCAAATTTTTCTTCCCAATGCGCATTGGCTTGGCGGCAAACTTTGATGCCTTTTATTTCTGAAGCATTTAATTTTGGAATATTCACATTTAACACCACCCCTTTTGGCAGTCCGTTTTTTAAGGTTTGCTGTGCAATAGCTTTTACAAACTTTTTTGAGGGTCCAAAATCTGCCTCCATTGAATAATCCAAAAGCGAAAACCCAATGGATGGAATACCCAATGTTCCGGCTTCCACGGCGGCACTCATTGTTCCGCTGTAAATTACATTTATGGATGAATTGCTTCCGTGGTTAATGCCACTAACGCATAGGTCTGGTTTACGTTTCAAAATTTCGTTCACCGCTATTTTCACACAATCTACGGGCGTGCCGCTGCAACTGTATTCTTTGTGTGGATCGCCATTCACTACGTTTATACTATTGCAGTACAATGTATCGTTAATAGTTATGGCGTGGCCCATTCCGCTCTGGGGCGAGTCTGGTGCAACTACCATAACGTCTCCCAATGTATTCATTACATCAATCAAAGTACGGATACCCGGCGCGTTGATGCCATCGTCATTGGTAACTAATATCAGTGGTCTTTTTTTGGACATAAAATCTTTTAAATTTTGAAAAACAAAAATACATTTATTAATTCTGTCCCGAGAGCCTTCGGGACCAGAATTCTAAATTTAAAATCGAAAAAAACTGTTTAACAAAAAATTAGTACCAATATACTTTAATGGCACAGTTTTTTATATAATTTAGGCACTCATAAAATAATACCACGACTATGCGGATAATGAAAAAGAATTTTAAAGTTTTGTTTTTGGCGGTTTTCGTTTCAGTGGCTTCCTGCAGTTTTACAACAAAGGAATTCAATGATCCCGATAAGGACAAGCTGCTTTTAGACCTTATAACCTATGTACTTCAAAAAGGTCACTATGACCCAAAAGATATCAATGATGATTTTTCAGCAGGAGTTTATAAAGATTTCATCAACGGACTTGATCCGTTAAAACGCTATTTCTTGGCATCGGATATTGAAGAATTCAGCAAATATGAAACAGAAATTGACGATCAACTCAAGAATAAGGATTTGTCTTTTTTCGATTTGGTTTATGAGCGTTTCAATGAAAGAATGGAAGATGTAAAGAAAATTTATCCCGAAGTGCTGGATAAACCCTTCGATTTTACTGTAAATGAAACCATTAATGTTGATTATGATAATCTTGCCTATGCAAATTCCATAAAAGAATTGAAGGCCCGTTGGAAACAACAGTTGAAATTCACTACACTTTCCGCTTATTATGATTTGGTAGAAGACCAAAAAAATCGCGAAAAGGGAATTACTTCCGCTACCGATAAAGAGGATGAAGCAGATACTTCCGAAGTTTCAAACAATGCAAAAACTGCCTCAACAGATGAGCCTTTTGAACATAAATCAATGGCAGAGCTTGAAGCGAAAGCCCGCGAGACAACCAAAAGTTCACTGGATGAATATTTCGATTTTACAAAAGATTTAGAGCGAAAAGATTACTTTTCAATCTATTTGAATACTATAGTTGAAGAATTTGATCCGCACACCAATTATTTTGCTCCGCCCGACAAAGATAGGTTCGATCTTCGTATGTCTGGAAAATTGGAAGGTATTGGGGCTAGACTTCAAAAAAAGAATGACTACATCACCATTATTGAAATTATAAGCGGTGGCCCAGCTTGGCGAAGTGAAAAAGTGGAAGTAGGCGATGTAATTTTAAAAGTGAAACAAGAGGATGAAAAGGATGCGGTTAGCATAGTAGGCATGCGCATTGACGATGCCGTAAAGTTAATCAAGGGGCCAAAAGGCACGAAGGTTACACTTACCATCAAAAACGTTGACGGAACCATTACAGATAAAGTTATTACCCGTGATGTGGTTGAACTCGAGGAAACATATGCAAAATCGTCGTTGATTGATAAGGGCGATCGCAAATTTGGACTTATCAATCTTCCGCAGTTTTACTTTGATATGGAAAACTACAAAGAACGCAATGCTGCAACCGATGTTAAAAAAGAGATTCTTCGTTTAAAAGAACAAGGGATGGAAGGCCTGGTTTTAGACCTTCGCGATAATGGCGGGGGATCTTTGCGTACGGCTGTTGATATTGCTGGACTTTTTATCAAAAAAGGACCCGTGGTGCAAGTAGCTTCAAACGGAAATAAGGAAGTGCTTGAGGATAAGGACAGTGAAATTGTTTGGGATGGCCCCTTGGTGATTTTAGTGAACGAACTTTCTGCTTCCGCTTCTGAAATTCTCGCTGCTGCAATGCAGGATTACAAACGTGCCATAATTTTGGGAAGCAAGCAAACCTACGGAAAGGGGACGGTACAAAATGTAATTGATTTAAACCAATGGCTTCGCAAAAATGATTTGGGCGATATGGGTGCTTTAAAAATCACTTCTCAGAAATTTTATCGTGTAAATGGAGGCTCTACCCAACTTGAGGGAGTTAAGAGCGATGTGGTCATGCCAGATCGTTATAGCTATATTGATGTAGGCGAAAGAGATTATGACAATCCACTGCCTTATGATAAAATAGATGCCGCAAAGTATGATGTTTGGGAGGGTTATATAGATTATGACGAAACCATCCAAAAAAGCAAAGAGCGAATGGCACAAAACGAACAATTAAAGTTGATTGACGAAGACGCACGATGGATAAAGGCACGTAGGGATGAAAAAGAAGTCAATTTAAATTATGAAACTTACAGTGCCGAAATTGAGCAGCGCAAGCAAGAAACAAAACGTTTTGACGCTATTGATGAATACGATAACCACCTTACTTTTGAATCCTTGCCTTACGAAACTGCATTAATGAAAAAAGACACTACACTTTCTGAAAAGCGTAAAAGATGGCATAAAAATTTAAGTAAGGATATGTATATTGAAGAAGCAGTCCACGTGTTGGAAGATTTAAAACTCAATAACATCAAGGCAGGAAAAGTAGCAGATATTAAAAATTGATTTTATGTAAACCGAATGTGTGTTTCTGAATGAAACACGCCAAATTTTACTAAATTTGAAGTGTGAAAAATACCACTTCATTAACCAAGATAGCGCTCCGAAAGTTTAAAAAAAACTTTTGGGGCGTTTTCAGTTTGTGCTTTTTGGCACTCTGCGTTTTGGTGGCGATTTTTGCATATGCCTTGGCGCCGGATAATTCAGAGAACGCAAACCAGATGCATCTTTCCATTCATTCCAAAAACCCAGGATTCTCTGTGCAAATGCTTACCATTCCTGCAAAAGTGGAAGAACAGAATTCCTTATCGGTTTTCTTCTTCGGAAAGAAAAATGCTGATACTGAGATTCCAATCTCAAACTATACACTAAAAGATGCTTTTATAGAAATTACGGAATATTCCCCAGATGGCACAGATGGTTTGCAAAAGAATTATGCGCTTTCGCTTTTTCCAGATGCAACTTCAGCGGCGGAGATTCCCAACAAATATATTTCAGGAAAAAAATTCCTTCTCGGTACCGATAAATACGGCCGCGATCTGTTGAGCCGAATGTTGATCGGGATCCGCATTTCTTTGGCCATAGGTTTTGTAGCGGTTTTCATTTCATTGGTAATTGGAATCACTCTTGGTGCTATTGCGGGTTACTTTGGTGGAAAGGTTGATGCGGCAATAATGTGGCTCATAAACGTCACATGGTCCATTCCAACTTTGCTTTTGGTGATTGCTATTACTTTGGCACTTGGCAAAGGTTTTTGGCAGGTTTTCATTGCTGTTGGATTAACAATGTGGGTGGAAGTTGCCCGTGTGGTGCGCGGACAGGTTATGGGCGTTAAACAGATGCAGTACGTTACCGCGGCCCGAGCGTTGGGCTTTAATGATTTTAGAATAATTGTAAAGCATATTTTGCCAAATAGCATGGCGCCTGTGATAATCATTTCGGCGGCCAATTTTGCGGGAGCCATTCTTATTGAAAGCGGCCTGTCGTTTTTGGGAATAGGCGCACAACCGCCAATGCCCAGTTGGGGCGGAATTATAAAGGATCATTATGCTTACATAATTTTAGGGAAGCCGTATCTTGCCCTAATTCCAGGACTCGCCATTATGAGCTTGGTCACAGCTTTTATGTTAATAGGAAATGCCCTGCGCGATGCTATGGACGTGCGGAATGCTTAAAAAAATTTAAATGAACCGAAAATACATTTACCCCTTAGTAATAATAATTGTAACCGTCGCGTTGTATTATGCCGACGATTTTTTGGGCGAAGAAAACATTTCCACTTCAGAAATTTCAAAAACTACAAATAGTACCTCCGAAGAATTTGATGATACCTTCCTTCCTGCCTCAACTACCGGAGCCATCGTAAAACACAATTATTTTACCCTATCCTATTCCGAAGAAAATGAACAGGCAGAGTGGGTGGCTTATGAATTGAAGAAAAGTGATTTGACTAAAAATGAATTTGAACGCCCCTATTTTATTGAAGATAAAAAGGTGAAAACAAAATCTGCAGATTGGCGCAATTACAAAAATTCGGGGTACGATCGTGGCCATCTTTGCCCCGCTGGCGACAGAAGGATGTCCTTTGAAGCTTATAATGAAACATTCCTCACCAGTAACATAAGTCCGCAGGATCACGATTTTAATGCGGGAATCTGGAACCGACTTGAGCAAAAAGTTCGCTATTGGGCCGAAAAATATGATGGTGTTTATATAGTTACGGGCGGAGTTTTAAAAGAAAATTTGAAAACCATCGGCGATGAAAATGTTTCTGTCCCAAATAAATTTTATAAAATAATCGTTGATGCTTCCGGTGGAAAGTATAAGGCTGTTGCATTTTTAATTCCGAATAAACCTTCCAGTGAATCTTTTTATGAATACGCCGTTTCCATCGATGAAATTGAAGCTAGAACAGGGATTGATTTTTTTCCGAAATTGCCAGATTCCATCGAAAATAAGTTGGAACAGATGGTAGATTTAAAAGCTTGGGGAAGGAAATAAGTTTGCAGTTTACAGTAGCAGTTGGCAGCATATTCTTATTCAAGTTTCATTTTCGATTTCGATTTCAGTTTTGATTTCTTATGAATAATGATAATTCGCCCCATCCAACTTTACAAAAATAAAAAGCAAAATAGTAAAACCCCAAAGTGCGGAACCCCCGTAACTAAAGAAAGGTAGCGGAATTCCCACAGTAGGGAAAATACCAGTAACCATCCCCACATTTACAAAGAAGTGAAAAAATAAAATTGCAGCAACGCTATACCCATATACCCTTCCAAACTGCGATTTCTGCTTTTCAGCTTTAAAAATAATACGCAGGATGAGTCCCACAAAAAGCAGTACAACAATCAAGCTTCCCACAAAGCCCCATTCTTCGCCTACAGTACTAAAAATATAATCTGTGTGCTGTTCGGGAACAAAATTTCCTTTGGTCTGCGTGCCCTGCGTCCAGCCTTTCCCTAGCCAGCCCCCGTTGGCAATTGCAATTTCACTTTGGTGGGTATTGTAGCCTATTCCTCGAGCGTCCACTTCCTTTCCCAAAACAATGTTGAAACGGTCGCGGTGGCGCTGTTCAAAAACGTTGTTGAAAATATAGCTCACCGAAAAAGCAAAGGCAATGCACCCAGCGGCAATTAAAATATATTTAATAATACTGGGACGTTTTTTTCTATTTCTAAAGAAAATAATACCGCCAATTACTGTAATGGCAATCGCTACCCAAACAGCACCGAATGCAAGTGTAGAAACAAAAAGCATAACAGCAAATAAGCCTAACAAAAGGTAAACCCCGTGCAATCCTTCCCTATAAAGTGTAAAGACAAACGCAGCATAAATCAGTGCGCTTCCGGGATCTGGCTGCGGAACAATCAAAACGGCAGGCAAGGCTATAATTGTAAAAGCTGCAATTTGATGTTTCAATTCCTGCATATTGGTTTGAATATCACTCACATATTTTGCGAGTGCCAAAGCAGTTGCGGCTTTTGCAAATTCACTGGGTTGAAGACTAAAACTACCAAAGGCATACCAAGAAGTAGCACCCGAAATATTTTTTCCGAAGACAAAAAGCCCGACCAAAGATATTAGGGAAATAATATAGAAAACACTTGCGAATTTTTCGTAAAACTTTGATTCTATGGCAAGTAAAAATATTATCAGAAGTATGCTAAACCCAATAAACATAAACTGTCGGGCGTAGATTTGGTCAAAATCCCAAAACCCTTTTGCGGTGTCGCTCAAGGAGGCAGAGTAAATGTTTATCCACCCCATTATTACAAGGGCGATGTACATAAAAATCATTAGCCAATCAAAGCGTACATAAGTTCTGCCTCCTGCCATTAGCGGTTAATTGAAAAAGGTTGTCCGCTGTAGGGTTTGGCGTATTCTGCTTCCAAACTGCCTTCCAGCACATATTTTTCCATATCGGTCCGGGTAATTTCGCCTTTTAGATATTTTTCAATCATAAGGCCTGCAATGCGTCCCGCCCATCGCGAACCCCAATAGCCGTTTTCAACAAAAACCGCGATGGCAATTTTTGGATTGTCTTTTGGTGCAAAAGCCACAAAAATGGAATGGTCTGTTAATTGAACGCGTTTACCGTCAATTTTGGTAAAATTTTCAGCAGTTCCGGTCTTTCCGCAAATATCTATTCCCGGGATTTGTATGGAAGACGCGGTCCCGCGTTTGTAAACCTGAAACATACCTTCCACCACGGGTTTAAAGTGTTCGGGTTCCACAGTAGTGTAATGTTTTTCACGAAATTTCTGGGGAATTGTATCCGGACCGATAACATTTTTAATTATATGGGGTGTGTAATAATAACCACGATTGGCGATAGCCGCTGTAAAGTTTGCCATTTGCATAGGCGTAAGCAAAACTTCACCTTGTCCAATGGCGTTTGAAATGGTTGCCAATGAAGACCAATTATGTGCCGGATAATCGTGAATTTTGTTGTAGTATTTTGAAGTGGGAATATTGCCTCGTTTACCACTGGGAAGATCATAACCCAAAAAATCACCTAGTCCAAAACTTAAAAGCCCTTCGCGCCAATGATCAATGCCTTCACGTGGATTGGGGTATTTATCGATAATCCGTTTGTAAACATTACAGAAATAGGCATTGCAACTGTTTGCAATTCCGCTGACCATTGCCAAGGGGCTAGGGTGGGAGTGACAGCCCAATGTACGGTTTCCATAGCGATAACCGTGATAGCAGGCAAAAGTATCTAGAGTATCTACCACATTTTCGTGCAAACCTATCAATGCCGTTAAAGTTTTAAAAGGCGATCCGGGGGGGTATTCACCCATCAAAACCCGGTCGTAAAGTGGCTTGCTAATAGTATCGTACCACAATTTTGTAAAATTCTTTGACCGATCTCGTCCCACTAAAAGTGACGGGTCATAACTTGGTGCCGTGACTAGGGCAAGTATTTCACCACTTTCGGGTTCAATCGCCACAATACCCCCTCTTTTGTGAACCATTAATTCTTCGCCATATTTTTGAAGTACCGCATCGATGGTCAATTGTACATCGTGGCCGCGTTCTGGCAAAGTGTCAAAAATTCCTTCTTTGTAGGGCCCAATATCTCTGTTGAAGCGGTCTTTCTGAATATATTTCACGCCTTTTACGCCGCGCAACACTTCTTCGTATTCCTTTTCTACACCGGCAGTACCAATGAGCTCTCCCATCTGGTAATATGGGTTTTTTTCGATGATGGCATTGTTTACTTCGGCAATGTAACCCATTACGTTTGCCGAATGGTCCACTTGGTATTCGCGAAGGGAACGGCGCTGGATGTAAAACCCTTCATATTTATACATTTTTTCTGAAAGGGAAGCATAGTCAGCCTTGTTGAGCTGGGGAATCACAACGGAGGGCAATCTTGGCGAATACACTCGTGCTTTATGAAGAATTTCCTTGAATTCTTCCTTTGTAATTTTCAGTAAACCACAAAATTCCAATGTATCGAGCGGTTTAACATCGCGCGGAATTACCATGACATCATACGAAGGTTGGTTGGACACCAAAAGTTTCATATTTCTGTCAAACATATAGCCGCGCTGCGGATAATCATACATTACTTTAATGGCGCTGTTTTGCGATAGCGAATCTGGAGAAGCGTCATAAACCTGCAAATAGAAAAGTCTTGCGGTAAAAAGTATCCCGCTCAGCAAAACCAATGCTATTAATACAATTTTTCTCATGATGATTTTCTATTGAAAAGAATCATTGTGCACACAACGACAATAATTGTAAACAGACCAGAAAACAATGTGGATTTCAACAATAAAAGAATATGCTTAAAACTGAAAATTTCTAAAGAAAATAATACAAAATGATGCATAAAAACCAAGGAAGCAATATATGTGAGCCTTTCCATTGGGTCGGCTTTCTTGATTTTGACGCTATTGTATTCATAACTTACACCAAAAGAATATTTTAAAACAACGGGCCGAATGTATGCAATAAAGGCGCAGGCTGCGGCGTGCACGCCTCCCGAATCCTCAAAAATATCTATGGAAAGCCCCAAAAGAAAACTGAAAAAAATCAAAAGTCCTTTGTTGCCGTCCAAAGGATAAAGAATTATGAATAAAATATAAAGATACGGGTTTATGTATCCTGCCAGGTTTACATTGTTAAGCAACAGCACCTGAAGGAAAACTAACAGTATAAAACGGACGATATTTATAATGATATCACTGTTCGACATCTTCCACTCCTTTTTCCAGTTCCAAAATTTCCGCTGCTTCGTTATTTTCAATTAAATAAACGTGCTCCAAGCTCGTCATATCATTGAAAAGGTCAATGTTTACATAGTAATAATTATCATCGTTATCGAGATGAAAGTCTTTAATTGTTCCTATCAAAATACCTTCGGGAAAAATAGTAGAGCGCCCGCCAGTAATAATGGTATCTCCTTTTTCCAGCTGTGCAAGACGAGGAATGTCAACCAATTGTGCTACGTTCGGATCTTTTGTATTCCATATAAGCGATCCGAAGTGGCTTGATTTTTTCAGCTTGGCGTTGATTCGACTTTTCGTATTCAAAATAGATTGTACAGTCGCGTAATTTTCGGAAACATCACTTACAATGCCAACAATTCCTTTTGAAGAAATTACGCCCAAATCAATTTTTAAGCTATCGCTTCGGCCTTTATCAAGGGTAAGCTGGTTTTTGGTTTTTGAATAGTTATTGTTGATTACCCGCGCTGTGAAATAGTTGAATTTATTGGGAAGCACGGTGCTGTCCAGTTTTTCAACATTTACTACTTCCTTAAATTGATCCAGTTTCTTCCGAAGCATTAAATTTTCGTTTAGCAACTGCTGGTTTTCTTTTCCTAAATTTAAGTAGTCGGTAATATTATTTCTGAACGTATATATTCCTCCCGTTATAAAATTGGCCGAGCTAATGTATTTATCGTTGTGATAGTTGTGCGTTTGGATGGTAAGCGCTACGGAAATTGTAAAAAGCACGGCAAACAACAGGAAATTTTTATTCCGAATGAAGAAATATATAATCTGCTGCATTGCTTTGTGGGGTTAAAATATTCTGCTTTCTAATGGGAGCAACGCCATAAATGGGCAATTATTCTATTTGAGTTTTTCAGAAAAATGGTTTCTTCTGAAAAATTATTTAATCAGCACGCTTTTGTACTTGTTCAGGTTTTTTAAGCAAATTCCTGTACCGCGAACTACGGCGCGCAATGGGTCTTCGGCAATATAAACCGGAAGATCGGTTTTTTGGGAAAGCCTTTTGTCCAGCCCGCGAAGCATCGAGCCGCCACCTGCAAGATAGATTCCTGTATTGTAAATATCAGCTGCAAGTTCTGGCGGTGTTTGCGAAAGGGTTTCCATAACCGCATCCTCAATTCGAAGAATGGATTTGTCCAATGCTTTAGCGATTTCTCTATAGGAAGTTTGTACCTGTTTCGGTTTTCCGGTAAGTAAATCGCGACCCTGTACGTCCATTTCATCTGGTGGAAGTTCAAGATCTTCGGTTGCGGCACCAATCTGGATTTTTATCTTTTCCGCGGTTCTTTCACCCACATACAAGTTATGTTGGGTGCGCATATAATACACAATATCGTTCGTGAAAACGTCTCCCGCAATTTTTATAGATTTGTCGCAAACAATTCCTCCAAGGGCGATTACGGCAATTTCAGTGGTTCCTCCTCCTATGTCCACGACCATATTTCCCTTGGGCTGCATAATGTCAACCCCAATACCGATGGCTGCTGCCATGGGTTCGTGGATCAAATACACTTCCTTTCCGTTAACGCGTTCGGCACTTTCCTTTACGGCGCGCATTTCCACTTCGGTAATTCCGCTGGGAATACAAACCACCATCCGCAACGAAGGTTTTAACCATTTCTTTTTTAACGCGGGAATGTCGCTGATGAACATATTTATCATCTTTTCACTGGCGTCAAAATCTGCAATTACCCCATCTTTCAAAGGGCGAATTGTTTTAATATTTTCGTGTGTTTTTCCCTGCATCATTGCGGCTTCACGGCCCACGGCAATTATTTTCCCCGTAGTTCGGTCGCGTGCAACAATTGAGGGGGCGTCCACAACAACTTTGTCGTTATGGATTATCAGGGTATTTGCAGTACCCAAGTCAATGGCTATTTCTTCAGTCAGGAAGTCAAAAAATCCCATAGTATAAGTCGGTGGTATTGAAAGTTAACGTGTTAAGTTTGGTTTTTAACAAATGTAATAAAATTTAATGCTTAAAATGGCGCGTTCCGGTAAATACCATTGCCATTTCATTTTCGTTGCAATAATCGATGCTCAATTGGTCCTTGATTGACCCTCCGGGCTGGATTACCGCTGTTATTCCTGCTTTGTCCGCAATTTCCACACAATCGGGAAACGGGAAAAATGCATCACTCGCCATCACGGCTCCCTCAAGGTTAAAATTAAAGGATTGTGCTTTTTCTATAGCTTGCCGTAACGCGTCAACGCGGCTGGTTTGGCCGGTTCCGCTGGCGCAAAGTTGTTTTCCCTTTGCCAAAACGATAGTGTTTGACTTTGTGTGCTTGCAAATTTTTGAAGCGAACAACAAGTCTTCTAACTCTTGGGAATTGGGTTTATTGTTTGTTGCATGCGTTAAAATTTCAGCACTGTCTGTAATATTGTCTTTATCCTGGACCAAAATGCCGTTCAAACAAGTTCTAACGGTTGTTGAAGGTAGTTCAATTTCTTTTTGTACCAACAAGATTCTGTTCTTTTTTCCTTCTAAAATTTCCTGTGCTTTTGCTGAAAAGGAAGGAGCGATGACCACTTCGCAAAAAAGATCGTGGATTTCGTGTGCGGTTGCCTCATCAATTTCCACATTGCTGATTAAAATTCCGCCGAAGGCTGAAACCGGATCGCCCGCCAAAGCAGCCATATAGGCTTGTTGCACGGTCTCACGTTGTGCAATTCCACAGGCATTGTTGTGTTTTAAAATCGCAAACGTTGGCGCTTCACCTTTAAATTCGTTCATTAAATTCACAGCAGCATCAACATCCAAAAGGTTATTGTAGCTCAATTCCTTTCCGTGGAGTTTGGTGAACATTTCATCAAAATTTCCGAAGAAATACCCTTTTTGATGTGGGTTTTCGCCGTATCGAAGTTCCTGCCCGTTGGTTTCGCTCAATTTAAAAGCAGGCAATTTTTCTTCTTTGTTGAAATAGTTAAATATCGCGGTATCGTAATTTGAGGAAACGTTGAAGGATTTTGCTGCAAAACGCTTGCGGTCCTTCAACGAGATTTCGCCATTGTTTGCTGAAATCAATTCCAAAAATTCAGCGTAATCATCAACCGAGGAAACGCAAATGGTGTCCTTAAAATTTTTCGCGGCGGCGCGAATTAAGGAAATGCCGCCTATGTCAATTTTTTCAATAATATCCGCTTCCGAAGCGCCCGACGCAACCGTTTTTTCAAAAGGGTACAAATCCACAACCACCGCATCAATCTGCGGAATGTTGTATTGCTCCATTTCGGCAACATCGCCTTCGTGGTCCTGACGGTTCAAAATTCCACCAAAAACCTTTGGATGAAGAGTCTTTACGCGACCGCCCAAAATGGAAGGGTAATCGGTTATATCTTCTACCGCAATCACCTCGATACCAAGATCGTTGATGAATTTTTCGGTGCCTCCGGTAGAGTAGATTTTTACGTTTTGTTCGTGTAGTTTTTTAACAATCGGGGCAAGCCCATCTTTGCTAAAAACGGAAATTAAAGCAGAAGTAATTTTTTTGGAATTGTTCATTATCGAAAATTAAGGTGCAAAAGTACATAATTGCATAGTAAATTTGTAACATAAGCAAAGAGAAAACGTCTTACTTTTCATAATTTTATTAACCCTTTTTGAAATCGATCCCGATAGCAATTGGGACGAAATCGAAAATCGTCAATCATTAATCTAAAATCGTAAATGCTGATATATCTTCGCGTTTTAAAGGAAAGTTTCAATTTTGCGCTCAATGCGCTTCGGAACAATAAATTGCGGACCTTCCTCTCATTGGTGGGCGTAACCATTGGGATATTTTCTATCATTGCGGTTTTGGCGGCGGTTGATTCCTTGAAACGTGAAATTGAGGGCAGCATCAGCGGGCTGGACAACAGCACGATTATTATTATGCGCTTTAATTTTGGGCCAACAGATATTCCTCGTTGGAAATGGCAGCAGTTCCCGGATGTTTCCTTTGACGAATATCAATATTTGGAACGAAATACTCCAAATGTTGAAGCCGCTACCTTTACGTTAAACGTGCCAAACGAGAGTGTAAAATACGAAAATAATCAAGTAGATAATGTTCCTATTGGTGCGGTTACCGATAGCTATTACGATATTGAGTCGCTTCAATTGGAAGAGGGACGTTTTTTTAACGGATCTGAATCGAACAGTGGGTCTATGGTCGTTGTTTTGGGCGATGAAATTGCCAATCAGCTCTTTGGTGAAACCGCAACCGCTATTGGGAAGGAAGTGCGCATTTATGGCAGAAAATTTAACGTAATTGGAGTTTTGGAAAAAGAAGGAGCTGGTCTTTTCGGAAACTCTAAGGACACCTCCATTTGGATGCCCGTGAATGTTGTGCGAAGAATTTATGGCGATAACAACAAAAATACGTTTCCGCAGATAGTGATAAAACCCGAGAAGGATGTGGATATTGCCGAGTTTAAAGCGATGCTTACGCAGCAACTACGAACAAAGCGAGGATTGAAACCTGATGAAATAAGTAACTTTTTTATAAATCAATTACAAGGCTTTGCTGATTTTATAGACGAGATTACTGGAAGTATGAATATAATTGGCCTAATAATCAGTGGTTTTTCGCTGCTTGTGGGCGGTTTTGGGATTGCCAATATTATGTTCGTGAGTGTAAAGGAAAGAACCAATTTAATCGGTATTCAAAAATCATTGGGTGCGAAAAATAAATTTATCCTTTTCCAATTTTTGTTTGAAGCGGTTATTCTTTCCGTAATTGGAGGATTGATAGGGTTGTTTTTGGTATTTATAGTTTCATTAATCGCCTCTAGTTTTACCGGAGATTTTGAATTTGTGCTCTCGCCTTGGAACATGTTCATTGGTACTGCAATTTCTGCTGCAATTGGTTTAATTTCAGGAATTCTTCCGGCAATTTCAGCTTCAAAGCTCGATCCGGTTGAAGCAATTAGAACTGGAATGTAAGCTTCGAAAATTCCAAAATTTTAAATTCCAAATCCCAAATAGATTTATTGTTTGCTTTGAAATTTGGAGCTTGTAATTTGGAATTTAAGAAGAAGTGGCGCCTAAAATTCTTATCAGATAATTATAGTATCAGCGCAACTTCTTCGTTTACCCATTCCAAAAACTGTTCGTCTTCGACAGAAAATGGATCTTCCACGTGCGAATCGATATCAATCTGTCCAATATTCTTTCCATTCTTAAAAAGCGGGATTACGATTTCAGATTTCACGGTAATGCTGCACGCAATGTAGTTGTCCTGGGCCTTTACGTCTGGCACCACAAAGTTTTTGTTGCTTACAGCAACCTGTCCGCAAATCCCTTTTCCGAAGGGAATGACCGTATGGTCCGTAGGTTCGCCAGCAAAAGCTTTTAGATGAAGTGTTTTTTCTGCTTCGTTTGCAAAATAGAATCCAACCCAGTCATAATAGCCTACGGAGGATTGAAGCAGTTCGCAAATTTCTTTTAAGCGTTGTTCGGCACTCTCGTTCGCGTTTGCGAGTATTGTTGTTACTTTTGGTTTTAAGTGTGTAAAAGGCATTAGGTTTGTATATGTTGATTGCTTTGGCAAAAGTATTTCAAAACCGTTACAAACACCAAAAACAATTCCTGTATTTTTGTTAAATACTAGCGCTGAAAATTATGATTTCCGAATGTGGGTTAATTTGCAGGAAAAACAATATCAAACTTTAACTTTTTGAAGGAACTTTTTAAAAAATACAAAACCGTCATTCGCTTTGTGGTGCTTTTCATGGGTACATATCTTTTAATGAGCGTAGTGTATGGATTGTATTTGAAAGCTTCGGAAAACGGAAGTTACTTTCCTGATTTTATAACGAACCTTGTTGCGAAACAGAGCAGTGCGATATTGGGCGCATTCGGGTATAATTCAATTTTAATGCCCGATTCCATAGATCAGGGAATGTTGCTGACCATTGACAGCAAATACACCGTAAATATTGTGGAGGGTTGCAATTCCATTAGTATTATCATTTTGTTTGTAGCTTTTATTGTCGCTTTTGCTGAAGATTTCAAAAAAACCCTGCTGTTTCTTTTTGCTGGAGTGGTATTGATTTACATTGTGAATTTACTTCGCATTGCGATACTTACTGTATCGCTTTATAAATATCCACAGTATGAAAATGTGTTGCATTCCGTGGTTTTTCCAGGTATTATTTATAGTATGGTTTTTATTTTATGGATGATTTGGGTGCGGATGCTGAAACCGAATTCGGCTAAATGAAAAGGATTCTAAAAATATTTGGCGTTATAATTCTCGCAAGTTTTCTGGTGTTGATTCGCGCTTTTGAAGATATACTTTTCTACGACCCATTGCTTCATTTTTTTGAAATAGATTACAAATCTATGCCATTGCCGAAAATGGACGCCTTTGCGCTCCAAACGGGAGTGGCACTGCGGTTTTTGCTGAATACGATCATTTCTTTGGCAATACTATGGTTGGTTTTTAAGGATAGACAAATCATCAAACTTTCTCTTATACTTTACAGTTTTCTTTTTTCAATACTTTTTATGGCTTTCAGTTTTATTATTTTTACTTCGGAGGAATCGAGCGGACATTTTGTATTGTTTTACGTAAGAAGATTCCTGATTCAGCCATTGTTTCTACTTATTTTACTCCCTGCTTTTTACTTTCAGAAATACAAATCGCGCTGATTTTTTAATACCTTTGCATCACTAAATAGACTTTTAAAATGAAAAAAAATTCTTTTATTTTCTTTTTTGCGTTTGCAGCATTTGCAATTACTTCTTGTAAAGAAACCGCAAAACAAAACGAGCCAGAAGTTGTAACGGTTGACAATGCAGAGCCAAAAACATATGAAATTGCTAAAGTAGAAGCAGAATTCAATGATCCAAAAGTAGAGGCTATTTTTGATCAATATTTGCAGGTTGAAGCAGCTTTGATAAATACAGATGCCGCTAAAACGGCTACAGAATCTTCAAAACTTGAAGCGCTTCTTAAAGATTCAGAAGCAGATGAAGAAACACAAACCGCAGTAGCAGCAATGGCAGTTTCCGAAGATATTGGTGTTCAAAGACAAAATTTTGAAACTTTAAGTGGTAGTATTGAAAAGATGCTACAGGGAAGTTTAAAATCCGGGACGCTTTACAAGCAGTATTGCCCAATGGCCTTCAACAATAAAGGCGCCTATTGGATAAGCAGCAGCAAAGATATTTTAAACCCATATTTTGGCGATAAAATGCTGAAATGCGGAAGGGTCGATTCCGAGGTAAAATAACTTTAACAAAGCCTTCCATTTTATTTGGGAGGCTTTTTTGTATTTTTGCGAAAGCATGAAAAAAACCATTTCCATATTTCTTTCCATACTGATACTCGCCAGCAGTTCAGGGATAGCCTATGCGCAGCACTTCTGCAGCGGGATGGAAATGATGGCTGAGGTTACCTTGGGTGAAAAACATCTTTCCTGCGGAATGGATGAAAATGCCCTCGTTTCGGATTGTGGTGATGAAAGTGTTGCTCCCGAAAGCCACGATTGCTGTAAAAACCATTTTACCAAAATACAGACTGACGATAATTTTGCAAAAGCCTCGTTCGATTTAAAATTAAACAAAACCTTTGTAGCAACATTCTTTTCGGTATTTGTATTGCAGGAAGTTGAAATAGCTTCCGCAGAAAAAACCTTCTTTGCGGATTACAATCCGCCACCTCTCGAACGGGATTTTAATATTCTGTACGAGACTTTTCTGATTTGATTAATACCCGGTCCTTGGGTTTTGGCTTAGACTAAACTCCGGCGGACATCTCATGATTAAAACTCCAACTTTCTACGGAGCAAGTACTCATATTCAATCAAATCTTAAAAAATGAAATACAAACTTATTTTAACCATATTCCTGAATTTGGTTTTTCTGAATTATTCCTACTCACAGGAAGAAGAAAGACCCGTTCGTGAATATACATTAACCATTGAACAACAAACTGTAAATATCACGGGCAAGGAAGTTATGGGAATGACCGTAAACGGAAGCATTCCCGGGCCGACCCTTGAATTTACGGAAGGAGAGCAGGCCGTAATCCATGTAACCAATAAAATGGACGTGGAAACTTCCATTCACTGGCACGGAATATTGTTGCCAAATTTTCAGGACGGTGTGCCTTACCTAACTACGCCACCAATAAAACCAGGAACAACGTTCACATATAACTTTCCTATCAACCATTCCGGAACCTATTGGTACCATTCGCATACCATGCTCCAAGAGCAGAGCGGTGTTTTTGGTTCCATCGTAATTCAACCAAAAGAAAAAACTTTGGATTACGATAAGGAATTGGTGCTTATGCTATCAGACTGGACCAATGAAAAGCCGAAAGATGTAATGCGCACATTAAAGCGTGGCAGTGAATGGTATGAGATTAAAAAAGGAACTTCAACGCCGTTAAACCAAGTAATTGGTCGCGGCGCGTTAGGCGCCCAGATCGATTTTTGGAGACAGCGAATGGAAGGTGCCGACATTGCCGATATTTATTACTCTGCTTTTTTGATTAACGGTAAACAGCTGGCGGAATATCCGAACTTTAAACCTGGTGAAAAGGTTAGATTGCGAATTATCAATGGTTCAGCCTCTACACAATTTTGGATGACTTTTGGTGGTGAATCACCGCTCTTAATTTCAGCAGATGGACTTGATGTAACTCCCGTAAAAAGGAACAAAACCTTTATCGCAATTGCCGAAACCTATGATTTTATTGTAACCATCCCACAAAGTGGAAAACTTGAATATAGAGCCATGGCACAGGATGGTTCGGGAACTACTTTTGCTTATTTGGGCAAAGGAGAAACTCTGCCAGCACCTATAGTTGAAAAACCTGATAAAATTGCAATGATGCAGGAAATGGCTAAAATGAAGATGAAAATGGGCGCCCACGCTTTAAAATTTCAGCCTAAAAAGGATGAGCGTTATAAAATGAAAGAGGAATACGGGATGGAAATGGACGGTATGGAGAGGGACCACTCAAAAATGGATCATTCCAAAATGGAAGTGCCAAAAGATTCAATGAAAATAGACCATTCAAAGATGGATCATTCCAAAATGGATATGAAAAATGAGCCGATGCAAATGGAAGGGATGGGGATGAATTCAGAATATACCTATGATTATCTGAAATCACCCGAAAAAACAAGTTATTCCCAAGATACTCCCGTTACCGAAATTCTATTGAATCTCACAGGAAATATGAACCGCTACATTTGGAGTATGAACGGGGTGCCGCTTTCAGAAACCGATAATATCAAAATAAAGGGAAACGAAGTAACGAGAATTACTTTAAACAACCTCACGATGATGCACCACCCCATGCACCTTCACGGGCACTTTTTCAGGGTAATCAACAAAAACGGCGAATATTCTCCATTAAAACACACGGTAAACGTTCCACCAATGGAAGCGGTGACCATTGAGTTTTACGGCGATGCTTACGGCGATTGGTTTTTCCATTGCCACGTGCTTTACCACATGATGGGTGGAATGGCGCGCGTATTTAGTTATGAAACGCCGAGAGACCCAAGAATGGAGCAATATCCTGTTTCAAAAATCATGAATGAGGCCAATCACTTTTATACATGGGGAACTGCAGATGTGGCTTCGCATATGGCGGAATTGAATCTAACTTCTTCCAACTTGCGAAATCAATTCAATGTAATGGCAGAGTATGGTTGGAACCAAAACCTGGAGGCTGAGGTAACCTATGAGCGCTATTTGCACGATTACCTGCGCATTTTTGGAGGCGTAAATGTAGAAAACGAAACCGAAGATAGTTTAGATGAAATTGAAACCACGGCTATTGCCGGAATTCGGTATTTAACACCTTATTTATTTAATTTGGATGTACGGATAGACAATAAGCTGCGCCCCCAAATTGGGCTGGAGCGGGAAATCATGATTTTTCCCCGAACCCTTGCCTTTGGAATGATTGAATACCAAGCCGATTTCGGTTTGGTGGACGATCTGCCCACAGGAATTAATTACGGCGATGAACTGACTTGGAATGCAGGTCTTGAATATTTTCTTTCAAAGAACTTTTCATTAATGGCCAGTTACGACAATCGTTTTGGTGCGGGAGGTGGCCTATCTATTCGTTTTTAATAACCTTATAAATTAAGAATTATGGAAAATAATAAAAACACTCACGGAAATCCTTACACAAAATTTGTTTTAATGCTTGCCGCCTCTTTTGTGGCAATGTATATAGCGATGTATTTAAATACGTATGAAATAGACCATGTCTATTTCAGCCTCACCCGTTTTTACATGACGTGTTTGGGCATATCGGCTATGGCTTTAATCATGTTTTTCTTTATGAAGAAAATGTACAAAAACCGTAAAAAGAATACTGCAATTCTATTGGGAAGCATGCTGCTATTTGGTAGCGCACTTTTCTTGGTTCGGGCACAGAAACCAATTGGAGATGTTTTGTGGATGAAAGCAATGATTCCGCATCATTCCATCGCTATTTTAACGAGTGAAAGAGCGGATATCCAAGACCCCGAAGTAAAAAAACTGGCTAATGATATTATTGAAGCACAGCGCAAGGAAATTGGAGAGATGAAAGAAATGATTAATCGTCTTGAAAAACAAAAATGACACACACATATAAAATACACGGAATGACCTGCAACGGCTGCCGAGGCCATGTGGAAAAGACTTTAAATGAAATTGAAGGCGTTTCCAAAGCATCGGTAAATCTTGAAAAAGCTGAAGCGATTATTGAAATGGATAAACACATTCCATTGAACGTTTTTGAAAAAGCTTTGGAAGACGACGGTGGAAGGTATAGTATTTCCCTTCCCGACGATGCCGAAGCCGCGCAAAAGCATAAAAAGAAAAAGGAAGAGAAACGAGCCAACCAAAGCAGTTCTGGTACTTTCTATTGTCCTATGCATTGCGAAGGTGATAAAACCTACGACAAGCCCGGCGATTGCCCCGTTTGCGGAATGGATTTGGTAGAAGAGGCAAAAACTTCAACAAACTCGGCAACGGAGTATACCTGCCCAATGCATCCCGAAGTAATTCGTGACGAACCGGGTTCGTGCCCAATCTGCGGAATGGATTTGGTGCCAAAGGAAGCCGACGAATCCGCCGAAAACAAATCCTATAAAAAGTTGCTGAAAAAGTTTTGGATTGCCGTGGCCTTTACGCTTCCCATTTTCATAATCGCAATGTCCGAAATGATTCCCAACAATCCATTGTACGATTTAATGCCAATGAAATATTGGAACTGGGTTCAATTCGGTCTTTCAATTCCTGTGGTTTTTTACGCTACTTGGATGTTTTTTGAACGCGCCTATCGTTCCATCAAAACCTGGAATCTCAATATGTTTACCCTCATCGGGATTGGTGCTGGAGTAGCTTGGATTTTCAGTGTTTTCGGGATGCTGTTTCCAGATTTTTTCCCCGCGCAATTCAAAACCGAAATGGGAACGGTACATGTTTATTTTGAAGCAGCAACGGTAATACTAACCTTGGTTTTAATGGGACAGGTTTTGGAAGCCCGCGCTCATAACCGAACCAATTCCGCAGTAAAGGAATTGCTGAAATTGGCGCCAAATAAAGCCGTGCGAATCGTTGATGGAAAAGAGGAAACCATTGCAATCGATAAAATTGAGGTTGGTGATAAACTCCGCGTAAAACCGGGCGAAAAAATTCCCGTGGACGGAAGTATTTTAGAAGGCGAAAGCTCTGTTGACGAGTCGATGATTACGGGCGAACCCGTGCCCGTTTCAAAAGCCGAGGGGGATAAAGTAAGTTCGGGCACCATCAACGGGAAACAGACTTTTGTAATGAAAGCCGAAAAAGTAGGTAGCGACACCCTGCTTTCGCAAATAATCGAAATGGTGAACAAAGCCAGCAGAAGCCGTGCGCCCATCCAAAAACTGGCCGATAAAATTTCGGGCTGGTTTGTGCCTATTGTGGTTTTGGTTTCAATCATCACCTTTATCGTTTGGGCAGTTTTCGGGCCCGAACCAAAATATGTATATGCTTTAGTGAACGCGATTGCGGTTTTGATAATTGCTTGTCCGTGTGCCTTGGGTCTTGCCACGCCAATGTCCGTAATGGTTGGAGTAGGGAAGGGCGCCCAAAACGGAGTACTTATCAAAAATGCCGAAGCGCTCGAAACCTTGAATAAAATTGATGTTTTGATTATTGACAAAACCGGAACCATTACCGAAGGAAAACCTTCGGTGGAAAAAGTGGGTGCGACAGAAGATTTTTCGGAAGAAAAAGTGCTTCAATATATTGTTTCGCTCAATCAAAACAGCGAACATCCACTGGCCGATGCTACTGTTAAATACGGGAAAGAAAAGAATTCCGAAGTTTTAAAAACTACCGATTTCAATGCGGTTACGGGGAAAGGTGTTACAGGAATTATCAACGGCAAAAAGATAACGCTCGGGAACGAAAAGATGATGGAGGATGCTGGCGCAAATATTTCCGAAGCACTTCAAAAAGAAATTTCAGAAGAACAGCAAAAAGGCAAAACCGTGCCGATGCTTTCCGTAGATGGGAAAGTGGTGGGTTATGTTGTGATTGCTGATAAAATAAAGGAAACCAGTAAAGCCGCCATCACTGAACTTCAGCAAAAAGGAGTTGAGGTTATCATGCTTACGGGCGATAATCACGATACCGCAAAAGCTGTTGCCTCGGAATTAAACCTCAAAGATTTTAAAGCCGAAATGCTTCCGCAGAATAAACTGGAAGTAGTTGAAAAACTGCAAGCCGAAGACAAAAAAGTTGCAATGGCCGGCGACGGAATTAACGATGCACCCGCTTTGGCAAAAAGTGATGTGGGTATTGCGATGGGAACTGGAACGGATGTGGCGATTGAAAGCGCCGGAATAACACTGGTAAAAGGCGATTTGCACGGAATTGTGAAAGCTTTTCATCTAAGCGAAAAAGTAATGGGAAACATTAAACAAAACCTGTTTTTCGCTTTGATTTACAACACACTCGGCGTGCCTATTGCCGCAGGGGTGCTCTTTCCGGTTTTCGGAATATTATTATCACCAATGATCGCCGCGCTGGCTATGAGTTTCAGCTCGGTTTCAGTTATTACTAATGCGCTTCGATTACGAACCGCTAAAATAAATTAAACAATGAAAAATCTATTATACTTATTTTTTATACTTCCACTTTGCATTTTTTCACAGGAAAAAGTAACAGGGACTATCACTGAAAATGTTGATAACAAAGAAGTTCCGCTTGGGGGCGCAAACGTGTATTGGCTGAATACCCAAGTGGGAACGGTTACCGATTTTGACGGTAATTTTGAATTGGATTATAAACCCGAATACAAGAAATTGGTCATCAGTTTTGTGGGTTATAAAACCGATACTATTTCAGTAAATTCTCCGAAGCGAATTACACATTCGTTAAAGTCCACAGCCAATCTTGACGAGGTTACGGTTACGGCGCGACAGAAAGCTACTTCACGTTCTTTCATTCAAGCTACAAATGTTTTGAACGTAAGCAGCGCGGAGCTTTTGAAGGCTGCTTGCTGTAATTTGGCGGAAAGTTTTGAAACAAATCCTTCCATTGATGTGAACTTTGCCGATGCCATTTCGGGAACGCGACAAATTAAAATGCTTGGGCTTACCAGTCCGTATATTTTGATAACCACTGAAAACGTTCCAAGCATTCGCGGGGCTTCGCAGGCTTATGGACTGAGTTTTATTCCGGGAACCTGGGTGGAAAGCATCCAAATAACCAAAGGCGCAGGTAGTGTTACAAATGGTTATGAAAGCATTGCAGGGCAAATAAATGCCGAATTGCAAAAACCTACCACAGACGATAAACTTTTTGTTAACGCTTATGGCGCAGGGAATGGCCGTTTTGAGCTGAATACACATCTCAACACAAAAATTACTGACCGTTGGAGCACGGGGCTGTATATTCACGGAAATTTGCGGGAAACAGAGTTTGATAAAAATGATGATTCTTTTCTCGATGCACCCTTGATGCAGCAAGTAAATGTGATGAACCGTTGGCAATACACCGATACCGAAAACGGTTATGTTGGTTTTTTCAATTTTAGGTATTTGAATGATGAAAAACAGACAGGCCAAACGTTCTTTAACCCAGATAAAGACCGTGGAACCACCAACGCTTGGGGAAGTGAAATAAAAACCCAGCGGTTTGATGTTTCTGGAAAGTTTGGGTATGTAAATCCTGATATTCCTTGGCGCACTGGTGGCTTGCAAATAGCATATAGCCACCACGACCAAGAATCTTATTTTGGGTTGAATGATTACAATATTCAGCACAACAGTTTGTACGCCAATTTGCTTTACAATTCCATAATCAGCGATTCGCGCCATAAAATTAAAACCGGGCTGAGCGCTACTTATGATGGGTATGACGAATTGGTTTTGACCGAAAATTATAACAGGGTGGAGAATTCCGTTGGGGCGTTTTTTGAATACAATTTCGACAATTTGGGCGATCTTAATTTTTCTGCGGGAATTCGCGCTGATGTGCACAACAGATTGGGAACTTTCCTAACGCCGCGGTTCCATTTGCGTTACACACCTTGGGATAAATCGGCTTTTAGAGTTTCTGCGGGCAGAGGAAAGCGAAGCGCAAATATTTTCACTGAAAACCAAAGTCTTTTTGCCACATCGCGCAGCTTGAATATTTTGGGCAACGGTGGGAAAATTTACGGGCTGGACCCAGAGATAGCTTGGAATTATGGATTTTCATATTTACAGGGTTTCAATCTTTTTAGCAGAAAGGCGGATATTACTTTTGATTTTTACAGGACTGATTTTGTAAACCAAATTGTTGTGGATTGGGAAAACCCGAATGAAATTAATTTTTATAATTTGGAAGGTGAAAGTTTTTCGAATAATTTTCAAGTAGAATTCAATTATAATCCCTTTACCCATTTTGACATGCGATTGGCCTATAAATATTACGACGTGGAAACAACTTATTTAAGCGGTAAAAAGCAAACGCCATTGACGCCAAACCATCGCTTTTTTGCGAACGCTTCGTATGAAACCGGGCAAGGGGCAAATGGCGGCAATTGGAAGTTTGATGCTACGTTCAACTATTTGGGCGAGCAACGGTTTGCTTCCACTGAAAGCTATTTGAATACCATTGGACTTTCAGAATTTTCACCTTCGGTTTCCACCTTGAATGCGCAGATTACTAAAGTTTTTTCAACTAATTTTGAAATTTACGTAGGCGGTGAAAACATAACGAATGTTACGCAGGAAAATCCAATTGTGGGCAGTGACAGCCCGTTTGGAACAACTTTTGACACTACCTATGTTTACGGCCCCATTTTTGGAAGCTCGTATTATGCAGGTTTAAGATATCGACTTAATTAATTCTAATAATCAACTTTAAAAATGTAATGTATGAAAAATGTAATTTTAATTTTAGGAATTCTCTTTATTGGAGCAACTGGTTTCGCCCAAAACAAAAATGCCAAAGCTACGATTGAAGTGGACGGTGTTTGCGGTATGTGTAAGGAACGCATTGAAAAGGCATCTATTCAGGCCAAAGGTGTGAAATCGGCAATTTGGAATGTGGAAACACATCAACTGGACTTGATTTATAACGAAGGGAAAACCGATTTGACAAAAATTCAACAAAGTATTGCTGATACCGGGCACGATACCCAAGATATAAAGGCGAAAGATGAGGTTTATGAAAAAATAGATCCTTGCTGCAGATATCGCGACCAGCAAGTTATTGACGATCATAAGCAAGGCGCGGAGTAATTTTAGCAGGATTTTATAATTTTCTTAATAGTGAGTAAGCATTGATTTTGGTAATTTGATTTTATAAAAAAATTCAAATTATGAAAAATGAAAAATTAATTCACGCTTTGGGCAATTGCATTAACCATTGCAATTATTGCGCAGATGCATGTTTGGACGAAGAAAATGTAAAAATGATGGTAAACTGCATACGAACGGACAGAGTCTGTGCGGAAGTTTGTAGTACGCTCAACCAGTTGCTGGCAATGAACTTTAGTGATGTTGACGATCTTGTGCGATATTGTGCAAAAATATGCGACGCTTGCGCAGATGAATGTTCAAAGCACGAAGCAAAACATTGCCAAGATTGTGCAGAAGCCTGTAGAAAATGTGCCGAAGAGTGTCGTAATTACTTAGTTTAAACAGGCTGTTAAAGTTTAGCTAAGAAGAGAATAATTTAACAGTGGCTCCTTTTACCTTTATATAGTTAATTCAAAAAAAGTAATTGTTATGCCACAACAACAGCAAAACAAAAAGCCGCAACCCGCAAAAGGTCCACAGGCCAAAAAGCAGGATAACAAAAAGGCTCCACAAGCTGCTCCAAAGAAGAAGTAGTTTATGGCCGGTCATATTAGACCCAAAGAACCATCCCGATTTTAAATCTGGATGGTTTTTTATGAAATACAGCTTTTGTGGACTAAGGCATAAAATCATTTTAATTATTTTTACTGGCTAAAATTATAAAGAATGAAACAGATTTTAGGAATAGGTTCCAGAATTAACCATCCAAAATACGGTAAAGGGGTTGTAACAAACGTTACTGCAAAAATGTATTGGGTAACCTTTATTGAAAACGGCCTTGAAACAATCTCCACAGACGAAGATTTTGAGATCATTGATGCCGCCGAGGACGAGGTTGACACCGTAAGTTTTTACGAAGTAGAAAAAAGCCTGCGTGATATTTTAAAAAAATGGAATGGATTCAGTGAAATTGTACCCATAGCCGATAAATGGAAAGGCGGGACTATGGTTTTAAAGCCAGCAGATTCAAATTTGGCTTCAAAGGAAATTCCTATCGATACTTTTTTTCACAAAATAGTGATGCTCCGCGATAGATTGCGGGTTATGGAACAAAAAATCAATTCTAGTAAAGAATTGGCAGAACAGGATAAAATAGATTTGCAGCAATACATAACACGGTGCTATGGTAGCTTAACTACGTTTAATGTTTTGTTTAAGAATAATTCGCAACAATTTAAAGGAGAAAGCTCTGGCAAGTAATCTTTTTTTTATCTGTGGTTTCTATAGAAAATTCACTATCTTTTTGAGTATAAATTGAAATGCTAGTTTAACAATATTTTTACAATTTTAAAGATTGTGTTAAAATGCCGTAAATCTCCTTAGTTTGCATTATTGGGGCAATTGTTCATAAAGTGTTTGAAAATATTTTAAAATATTTTCAAACACTTTTTTTTAATTCACTTTTTTTGAAGTCTTCCGAAAACGTAAGAAAATCAACGCTTTGCAAAATTTTATGTTAAAAATTAAGTTGTGAGAGTGTTTTTAAAATAACTTTTTGATAAAATTTTCATAATCTACTTCCTATAAAAGTTGGAATTGTAAGATTTTATTGGCACTTTTGGAGTGCTAATTCAAACAAACAAAAAAATGAAAACAAAGTTTAGTGGAATTTTAACACTATTATTAGTGTTGGTTGTGCAGCTCGCTTTTGCACAGGAAAAAACAATTTCCGGAATGGTGACCGATGACACGGGTCTGCCGCTTCCAGGAGTTAACATAATTATAAAGGGTACAAGTACCGGAACGCAGTCGGACTTTGATGGTAATTATACCATTGAGGCTGCAGTGGGACAAACGCTTGTTTATAGTTATGTAGGTTTTGAGACCCAAGAGATTGCTGTTGGGGCTTCAAATAAAATTGACGTTACAATGCAGGCTGGTTCAGTTTTGGACGAGGTAGTTGTAACTGCACTTGGTGTTTCCCGTGAAAAACAATCATTGGGTTACTCAACGCAGCAAGTAGAAGGTGAAGATATCTCTACAGTAAAGGGTAACAACTTTACAAATGCACTTTCAGGAAAAGTTTCCGGTCTTCAAATTAGAAGAAACAACAACCTTGGTGGTTCTACCAACGTAGTTATTAGAGGTAACACCTCTTTAACTGGTGATAACCAAGCATTGTTTGTGGTTGATGGTGTGCCAATTAGTAACAGAAATACTAACGACGCTGCACAAACTCAGGCAAGGGGTAATTACTACGATTATGGTAATGCTGCTGCGGATATTAACCCGGACGATATTGAGTCTATTAACGTGCTTAAAGGTGCGGCTGCATCTGCACTTTACGGTTCACGTGCTGCTAACGGTGTAATTATCATTACTACCAAAAAAGGTAAAAAAGCGAAAGGCTTAGGAGTAACTATTAACTCTAATGCTACTGTTGGTTTTGTAGATAAGAGCACATTTGCTGAGTATCAAAATCAATACGGTCCTGGTTATGGTGATTACTTCACCTTTGAAGATATTAATGGAGACGGTATTGATGATCAAGTAGAAAACTATGTTGATGATGCATCTTACGGTCCTGCATTTGACCCTAACTTGTTTATCTATCAGTGGGATTCATTTGATCCTTCGTCGCCCAATTACTTAAAAAAATCTCCGTACGTAGCTGCTGAGAATGGGCCATTGACATTCTTCGAAACTCCTATTACATTAACCAACTCCATTTCTATTTCAAATGGACTTGAAAATGGTTCATACCGTTTGTCGTATACTAAACTAGATCAATCTGGATTATTGCCAAATAGTACTTTAGACAGACACAACTTTATCTTTAGCGGAACATATGATGTTTCTGAAAAATTGACAGCTAGTGGATTTGCCAACTATATTAAAACTGATGCTTTGGGTCGTAACTCTACCGGTTATAACGACAACGTTGTAGGTAACTTTAAGCAATGGTGGGCAGTTAGTACAGATATTAAACAGCAAAGAGATATTTATTTTGCAACCCGCAGAAACGTAAGCTGGAACCCAGGTACTTCTGAGCCTGGAGCAGCCCCGATATATTGGGATAACCCATATTGGACTCGATATGAGAACTATCAAAATGACGGAAGAAGTCGTTTTATTGGTAACTTTGAGCTAAACTATGAGTTAGCTGAATGGGTAAATGTAACAGGTAGAGTTTCTACAGATACATATAATGAAAACCAAGAAGAGCGCAGAGCAGTTGGTTCTGTAGCAACTTCATTTGGTGTAGCCCGTGGAAACGTGGATTCAGGGTATTTGAGAAGAGATATTACAGCTACTGAAACAAACTACGATTTAATGTTCAACTTTGATGCCGATTTTTCTGAAAGCATCAGTTTTGCGGGTATCTTAGGTACAAATATTCGTAGAAATGAATTTAATTCAATAACATCTTCTACAGCCGGTGGATTGGTAGTTCCAGGTTTATATTCATTGCAGAACAGTGCATCACCGCTTCCAAATCCAGTTGAAAGAGCTGAAAAAATTGGAGTTGATGGTGTTTATGCAAGTGCATCTTTTGGTTTTGGAAATGTTGTATTCTTGGATGGTACCATCAGAAGAGACCGTTTCTCTACATTGCCTGAGGATGAGAGTGCATTCTACTACCCATCTGTATCTACAAGTTTTGTGTTCAGTAAATTGCTGAATGTAAATGCTATTTCTTTTGGTAAATTACGTTTGAACTATGCTGAGGTAGGTAACGGAGCTCCGTTTGATAGATTGGTTGATACTTATACGATTAATAATGATATAGGAACTTCTATTCCAAACGTATCAAATAATCCAAACCTTAAGCCTGAAACTACAAAAAGTTACGAAGCAGGTTTAGAAATGCGTTTTGCAAATAACCGTTTAGGTTTTGATGTGGCTTACTACAAGTCAAACTCTATTGACCAAATTGTAACAGTGCCAATTTCTGCTGCTACTGGTTATACAGGAAAATTATTGAACGCTGGTGAAATTGAAAACACTGGTATTGAGGTTTCCTTAAATGCAATGCCTGTTAAAACTGATAATTTTAGCTGGGGCTTAAATGTTAACTGGTCTCAAAATGACAACGAAGTTGTTGAGTTACCTGACGGTATTGAAACCTTACAGTTAGGTAGCTTTCAGGGAGGTGTTACAATTAATGCTGTAAAAGGTGAGCCTTATGGAGTAATCTATGGTCAAGACTATGTTTACTTAAATGGTGAAAAAGTTGTAAATCCTGATAACGGAAGATATCTTAAGACTTCAACTTCAAATAATATTCTTGGAGATACAAACCCAGATTGGTTAATGGGTATTTCGAATACCTTGACTTATAAGGATCTTTCTTTTAGTTTCCTTATTGATATACAAGAAGGTGGAAGCCTATTCTCATTAGATCAATACTATGGTCAAGCTACTGGTATTTATGCCAATACTGCCTTTACAAACGATCTTGGTAACCCTGTTAGAAATCCTTTAGATGAAGGTGGTGGATTTATCAACCCCGGTGTAAACCCTGATGGTTCTACAAACACAACTAGAACTGATGCAAATGGATTTAGTGCTTTTGGTTATGCCGCACTTCCTGCTGCTGAGTTTGTATACGATGCAAGCTACATAAAACTTCGTCAGGTTTCACTTACTTATAATTTACCTTCAAAGTTCCTTGATAATACTTTTATGACTGGTTTGTCTTTCAGTGTTACTGGATCTAACTTGTGGATTATTGATAAGAATTTACCTTACGCAGATCCAGAAGCAGGTTTGAGTTCTGGTAACCTTCAAGGATATGTTACAGGTTCATTGCCAACTACCCAGGATTATGGGTTTAACATTAAAGCACAATTTTAATACATAGAAAAATGAAGAAACTGATTTTAATTTTAACTGCGGCTATATTTGCCGTGTCGTGTTCAGATAACCTTGAGGACCTGAACCAAAATATAAAAGATCCTACTACGGTTAGTGGTGAGAGTTTGTTCGCATCTGCCCAAAAGCAACTTGCGGATCAAATTGTTACTCCTAACGTAAACCTAAACAACTTACGTTTATGGACGCAACAATTGCAGGAGACTACTTATACTGATGAGAGTCAATACGATCAAATAACTCGTGCTATTCCTGATAACCATTGGAGAGAGATTTACAGAGATGTTTTAAAAGATCTTAAGGAATCTGCAAGAGTTATTACAGAAACAGATAATGATCTTACCAATAATCTTAAGCCTAACAAATTGGCTATTATTGAGGTATTAAATGTTTACGCATTTAGTAATTTGGTAGAAACTTATGGAGATATTCCTTATTCTGAAGCATTGGATATTGACAACCTTCTGCCTGTATATGACGATGGTTTAACTGTCTACAAAGACTTGATTTCTCGTTTGAATGCTGCTATCGGAAGTATGAATACTTCTGTAGGTAGCTTTGATGGGTCAACCGACCTTATATATGGTGGTGATGTTGCACAATGGAAGAAGTTTGCTAACTCTTTGAAATTAAGAATGGGTATTATGCTTTCAGATGTAGATGCTGGTTTGTCAAAGTCTACGGTTGAATCTGCTTTTTCTAGCGGTGTATTTACAAGCAATGCAGACAATGGTAGTTACCAATATTCTGCTGCTGCTCCAAACAATAACCCTATGAACGACAACTTAGTCCTTAGTGGACGTAACGATTATGTTGCTGCTGTGACTATAATTGATATAATGAATAACTTAGAAGACCCAAGAAGACCATCATATTTCACCGATGTTGACGGCGAATATATTGGAGGACAAATTGGTGAAATTTCTGCTTACCCAGATTATTCCCACGTAGCAGATGCTTTAGTAGATCCTACAGCTCCTGGAGTTTTACTTTCTTACGTAGAAGTTAGATTCTTATTGGCTGAAGCTGCTGCAAGAGGTTATTCTGTTGGTGGAGACGCTGCTACTCATTATGCTGCTGCTATTACAGCTTCTTTTGATTATTGGGGAGCTCCTGATGTAGCTTCATATTTGGCAAAACCAGAAGTGGATTACGCTAGTGCACTTGCCACTAGTACTTCTACTCCTGCTTGGAAACAAGTGGTTGGTGTACAAGCATATTTAGGACTTTACAATAGAACTTTTGCTAGTTATCTATCTGTTCGCCGTTTGGATTATCCAATCTTAACCGAACCAACTGATGCTCAGTCAGGGTTCCCAACTCGTTATACATATCCAGTAGTAGAGCAAACTCTTAATGGTGCAAACTATGAAGCTGCTGCTTCTGCAATTGGTGGTGATGCTCCAGAGACTCAACTTTTCTGGGATAAGTTTTATACTTTTGACTTTTAATAAATAGTGTATTACACACTCTATTCAATAGAAATCCCCGGCTCATGCCGGGGATTTTTTTATATCTATTTTTAAAGAAATATTGATACCTGAAAAGCGTTATATTTATGATAATCCCTAAATGCTACCATTTATACTATGTCATTATTTTTTCTATCTGAAGCCTATGCTCCTTGGCTCGCGCCCTATGCATATGCAGTTGTATTACTTGGGTTTGCATTTTTTCTTTTCAGGGTTTTTGAAAATTGGTATGCAGCAAATTTTGACAAACCACTCTACAGGCATTATTTTGTTTATAAAAAACTCTCCGATTCAAAATTGAAAATACTGGAAAAGGATTTCATCTTTTACAATAAACTTTCTGAAAAACATAAAAAGCAATTTCAACACAGAGTAGCCCAATTTATTTCTGAAAAAAAATATGTGGGAAGGGATGATTTGGTCATTACCGACCATATGAAAGTGCTGGTGGCGGCAATTGGCTGCATGCTTAGTTTCGGTAGAAAAAATTATAGTTATTCCCTAATAGATTTCATACTTATCTATCCCGCTGAGTTTTTTAGCGCGGTCAACAAAAACTACCATAAAGGAGAATTTAATCCTAGAGAAAAGGCATTGGTACTATCATGGAAAGATTTTGAGGAAGGATTTGCTATAAGTAATGATAATTTAAATGTGGGAATTCATGAATTTATGCACGCAATGCAACTAGAGGCCAAAAAAAACCGAGACTTGGATTCAATTCGTTTCGCAAAACAATTTCAAAATATTCTAAGGCAATTAACTAGGCCTGAGGTAAAAGATCAATTAGACAGAACAGAGTATTTTCGTGCTTACGCATTTACCAATCAGTATGAATTTATGGCTGTGTTGGCTGAATATTTTTTTGAATCTCCACAAGACTTCAAGCGTATTTTTCCTAAAATATACTTCCACACAAAAAAAATGCTGAATTTTAATTTTGCAGGTTATTGATTTTTGTTTGAAATGTGTTCCAAAATTATTTTTGCGTGTATTCTGGAATTCTCAATAAACCATTTATGGGTTTCCATTCCGCCGCAAATTACTCCGGCCAGATAAAGTCCTTTTATATTACTTTCCATTGTTTCGGAATTATAAGTTGGATAGCAGTTTCCATCATCACTAAGCTTAATTCCCAATTGTTTTAAAAAAGCAAAATTTGGTTTATAGCCTGTTAGCGCCACCACAAAGTCGTTCTTAATTCTAATGGGTCCTTTGGAAGACTTTATTAAAACTTCCGATTTTGTGATTTTTTCAATTTCAGAATTAAAATATGCTTTTATACTACCCTCCTTAATTCGGTTTTCAATATCGGGTTTTACCCAATATTTTACACGTTCACCTATTTCAGAACCTCTGACTACCATCGTTACTTCGCCGCCCTTTCGCCATATTTCCAAAGCCGCATCAACAGCAGAGTTGCTTGCCCCAACCACCACTATTTTTTGCATTACAAAAGGATGTGCTTCTTTGTAGTAATGCATCACTTTTGGCAATTCTTCTCCAGGGACATTCAGCATTTTTGGAATGTCATAAAAACCAGTGCTAACGATAATGTTTTTAGCGATATATGTGCTTTTGTCAGAAATAATTTTGAAGTATTCACTTTCTTTTTTGGCAGTAATAATCTCTTCGTATAGGTTTATGTGAAGATTATTTGAAGTGGCAACTCTTCGGTAATATTCCAGAGCCTCATTTCTGTTAGGCTTGGGATTGTTGCTTATAAAAGGGATGTTGTCAATCTCTAATTTTTCCGAAGTGGAAAAAAAGGTCATATTCAAAGGATAATTGTAAATTGAGTTGGTGAGCGCTCCTTTCTCTACCACAACATAATCCAAGCTCATTTTTTTGCATTCAAGGGCACAGGCTATGCCTATGGGTCCCGCGCCAATTATTAGAACGTCTTTCGTTTTTTTGTCAATAGACATTCAAAAAAATTATTTTAAGATTTCCTTTAAGTCAGAAATGGTTTGCGATGGATTGCTTGCGCCAAAAACATAACTGCCCGCCACCAAAACGTCGGCACCTGCATCAACCAACTGCTTAGCGTTCTTATTTGTTACGCCCCCGTCTATTTCAATTTTGGTTGAAGCACCATTGGCCTCAATAATTTGCCGAAGTTGTTTTACTTTTTTATAGGTGTTTTCAATGAAGCTTTGTCCACCAAAGCCTGGATTTACACTCATCATGCAAACCAAGTCAATGTCGTTGATGGTATCTTCAAGCAATGCAACATTTGTATGTGGATTAATGGCAACCCCGGCCTTCATTCCCTCAGCTTTTATTGCCTGCAGCGAACGGTGAAGATGTGTACATGCTTCAAAATGTACGGTGAGAATGCTTGTGCCAAGGTCTGCAAAATCTTTTATGTAACGATCGGGATCAATAATCATTAAGTGAACGTCCAGTGGTTTCTTGGCGTGTGCTGCAATACTTTTTATAACTGGCATTCCGAAAGAAATATTCGGCACAAAAACACCATCCATTACATCAAGATGAAACCAGTCGGCTTCACTGTTGTTAACCATTTCAATATCGCGCTGAAGGTTCGCAAAATCTGCTGCAAGTATGGATGGGGCTATAATTGTATTTTTCATATAACTTATAGTAAGAAAGGTTCGATAAGTGATTTTATGTTTTTTGGATATTTGTTTTCAAAGTCATAATTAGAAAGATAAGTATTCAATCTTTCAATATCTGCTTTGGTTTTTAATATGCTGAAGTTTGCTTCGTAATTCTGAAAAATTCGGTTTTCAATTCTTTGGTCAAAAATCATTAAAATGTCTGTGTGTCTTTTATCTTTCCGAATTTTTGAAAACAATTCTTTCACGGTTTTTTTACTACCCTCCAATACTTGAAGAAAAAAATTATTGTTGTAAAGAAGGGCGCCAGTTATATTCAACGATGGGTTCATTTCTATTATAAATTCAAACAATTTTTCTAACTCTGGATTTTTCAGGGTTTCGGCTTGCTTGCTTAAATAACATATTGTATGCTCCATGCTGCTGTAAAGATAGAAAAAACCTCCGGTAATCAGCCGGAGGTCATTCATCAATCAAAAAACGAACAGTATTTTCTCAGTAAAACTGAGAAACTGATACTGTAAGTTATCTTTATGGGAGTTACCCCAAATAGGTCATCAATATTTTGCTTCGCGAAGTGTGTTTCAATCTGCGAATCGCTTTTTCTTTAATCTGGCGTACGCGTTCACGGGTAAGATCAAAGGTTTCGCCTATTTCTTCCAAGGTCATCGGGTGCTGGTCACCAAGCCCAAAGTACAAACGGATAACGTCAGCCTCTCTTGGGGTCAAGGTTTCCAAAGCACGTTCAATTTCCGTGCGAAGTGATTCGTGCAATAAAGAACGGTCTGGGTTTGGACTTTCACCGCTACGCAAAACATCGTAAAGGTTACTGTCTTCTCCTTCAACAAGCGGTGCATCCATGGATACGTGACGGCCAGAATTTTTCATGGATTCCTTCACGTCATTAATGGTCATATCCAGCTCCTTTGCAATTTCCTCTGCGGAAGGAGGGCGCTCATTGGCTTGTTCAAGATAGGCATACATCTTATTTATCTTGTTGATGCTTCCAATTTTGTTCAATGGCAACCGCACAATACGTGATTGCTCTGCCAAAGCTTGTAAAATTGACTGACGAATCCACCAAACTGCATACGAGATAAATTTGAAACCACGGGTTTCGTCAAAACGTTGCGCGGCTTTAATAAGGCCAAGGTTTCCTTCATTAATAAGGTCTGGAAGGGTAAGTCCTTGGTTTTGGTATTGCTTCGCCACCGAAACTACGAAACGAAGGTTAGCTTTGGTCAATTTTTCCAAGGCGCGCTGGTCACCCGCTTTTATGCGCTGTGCCAATTCTACTTCTTCGTCTGCGGTGATTAAGTCAACTTTTCCAATTTCTTGAAGATACTTGTCTAATGAAGCAGTTTCCCTATTGGTTACCTGCTTTGTAATTTTAAGTTGTCTCATTAAGGTTTGTCCTGTAGATTAAGGTTTAAACTTGTGTATTGAGTTATACGTAACAATTACGGAAAAGGTTACAAAAGTTTTAGATTTTTTTTAAAATCTTCTTAAAATTAAACTACAGAAGCAATTTAATTATTGCTCTAAAGTATCTTTCTTTTTAATATTTGCAGAATCTAGCTCGTTTTTGTTTTTTAAAATTAAACTGTCAATTTCTTTTTTGTCTTGGGTTACAATTTGTCTTCCGTCACGGCTGTTGTAATAATAAAATTTTTCTGAAACTGTAAAAGTTTCATCTAAGCTTTTACTTTTTGAAACCTTTTTTTCAGAAGTATTAATTGATTTTTTCCCTTCTGATTTCTGTGAAGAATTTACAGGCTGATTTTCTTCAACCGTTGCTATTTTACTCAACTTTTCATCTGGGAGTTCTGCGGAAAGTGAATCAATCGGTAAAGCTTTAGTGGATTTTACATCATTTACTTTTTCCGGGGAAGAAACGGTATTTTCCAAAATTTCATTATGCTTTTTTGTTACAGTTGAATTGATTTTCAAAAAATCACTGTTGCCAAAAAGCAAAAACGCTCCCAATAAAGTTAAAATCACACCTCCCGAAATCCAATAGTAAAAAATTCTTTTTCTACGGTGTTTTTCTTCGTCAAGCGAAGTATTTATTTTCTCCCAAAGTGTATTTTTGGGAACTTTTTTTCCTTTGTGCAGCTTATTTTCAAAAAGCTTTCCTATGTCTTTTTTTTCTCCCATTTCAATATGTTTTTGGGTTAATTGCCTTGCTTAACGCAATGATTTTATCGCGTAAAATGAGTTTTGAGCGATGATAGTTTGATTTTGAAGTTCCTTCGGAAATATTTAAAAATGACGCAATTTCTTTGTGTGAAAAACCATCCATTTGGTAAAGATTGAACACAAGCCGATACTGATCCGGTAAATCCTGTATTAGAGCCAAAAGTTGGTCCAGCGAAAGGTTTTCTTCCTTTTCAACTATCACTTCATCTTCGAATATATCCTCTTTAATTTCAATATTCAGGGGCTTTTTTGTTTTGTATTTATCAATTGCTTTAAAGATTGTAATTCGTTTCATCCAACCTTCAAAAGAACCCTGGTTTTTATATGTTTTTAATTTTTTAAAAATTGTTAAAAAAGCATCGTGCAGGTTGTCTTCGGCATCGGCTTCGTTTCTGCAATATTTCAGTGAGGTAAAATATAGGGTGTCTTTGTACTTTCGGAACAACTCATTTTGTGCTGTCCGGTTATTCTTAATACACGCTTTTATAAGTTCAGCTTCCTTCAAATAAACTTTGAAATTTTAGAAACAGTTAATGGCTTTTAAAACAATGGGTACACCGGAAACCTGAATCCCGTTATTTATATTATCAAATCTAACATAAATTACCTGTGGATTTTCCCTGTTTTCATACATTAAATTGGTTATGGGATTTAAGCCCTCCAGCATGTCATCGTAATTTTCATAGTAATTCCAAGTAACGGTTGAAGGGTCTGGAATACCCGAAAATGGAAAGAAACATTCAAAATAACTTTCCAAATCAAATATAGCCCTGCCTGAATTTGGCTCGGTTTCGCATTCCTCAAAGAGAATTTTTCTACAAGGCTCGTAACAGTCCTTGATCAGGGAAATACGATCTGTACCATTTTCAATTTGTATTTGCCCAGGGTCAAAACTTGTTATTTTCCAATCAAAATTCCAATCATCACTTACGTTTTCATTTCCCGTCAAAAAAATATTGAGATGTAATTCATCTTCTATAAAATAGGAAACCCAAGTTCCGCCGAAAGCGTTCTCTTGAAAATAAAGCGCTGCATTCCCCAAATTGCTCACTTCAAAATACGAGCCGTCGTATTCGCTGTTGGGGCCCTCCAAATGATTTACCATCCAAATACACGAAGTTTCGGTTAGGATATTATTGCAGGTAATAACCGTGTCGGCTCCCAAACAGTGATCTATTGCTTCTTTCAACTCTTCATTGTTATTAATAGTGTATGGCTGGCCGTCATTTAGAATACTGGTGATAGGATAGCTTAAACTTATGGATTTATCTTCCTCTAATGCACCCAAAAACTCACTGAATTCAATATCACTTTTTATTATCTGGTAGCCGAAAATATCCATATTTTCATCATAAATTAACAATGTAAAGGCGTAATTAAAGTCAATACAAGTAATTTCATTGTCAAAATCATTACCGGCAGCGCGCTCAATAAGATTATAAAGTTCAGAATCTACTTTGATAACCTTCGAAGGATCTGCTTTGCTTATGGGTTCGTTTTCACAGGAAGATAAGACTGTAAGAAGTATGAGAAGCGATAAAAACCAAATATTTTTCATAAATGTATCATTACGTTATTACTCTTTAGTCTGAAAATTTTTGAAAGGTTGCGTGTGAGCATAAAAAAAACGCCCTCCATTGCTGAAAGGCGTTTATTGTGTTAAAAAGAAAAATTAATCTCTCTTTTTGTCTCTGTCGCGATTATCACGGCCACGGTTGTCGCGGCCACGGTTATCGCGTCCACCGCTTCGTTTGTCGTCGCGTGGTGGACGTTCTTTATACCCTTCAGGTTTTGGAAGAATCGCTTTGCGGGAAACTCTTTCCTTCTTGGTACGTGGGTCAATTCCCATATATTTCACATCAAAAACATCTCCCATATTTACGACATCACTAACGTTTTCGGTGCGTTCCCAAGCAAGTTCAGAAACGTGAAGTAAAATCTCGTTTCCTGGTGCGTCCATATATTCTACAACAGCACCGAAATCAAGCATTTTTATAACTTTCACTTCATAAATGCTTCCTACTTCAGGTTTGAAAGTAAGTGAATCAATCTTCGCCAATACTGCATCAATACCTTCTTGGTTTGTTCCAAGAATTTCTACGATACCTTCTTCGGTGACAGGGTCTTCATTGATAACAATAGTAGTCTTTGTAGCTTTTTGAAGCTCTTGGATTACTTTTCCACCAGGACCAATTAGAGCGCCGATATATTCGTTCGGAATAGTAACGGTAACCATTTTTGGAGCGTGAGGCTTCACGTCTGCATTAGGTTGAGCGATGGTATCGGTCAATTTTTCAAGTATGTGAAGTCTTCCGGCAGCAGCTTGTTTAAGAGCGTTTACTAAAATTTCATACGAAAGCCCTTTCACTTTAATGTCCATCTGGCAAGCGGTAATTCCGTCAGCCGTTCCAGTTACCTTAAAGTCCATATCGCCCAAGTGATCTTCATCACCTAAGATATCTGAAAGTACTGCATACTTTCCTGTTTCACCATCAGAAATCAATCCCATTGCGATACCGGAAACAGGTTTTTTCAACTGAACCCCAGCATCCATCAATGCCATAGTTCCTGAACATACAGTCGCCATAGAAGAAGAACCGTTAGATTCCAAAACTTCTGAAACCACACGAACGGTATAAGGGCAATCTGCAGGAATCATTCCTTTTAAGGCACGTTGTGCCAAATTTCCGTGACCAACCTCTCTACGTGAAGTTCCGCGGATTGGGCGGGCCTCACCAGTTGAGAAAGGAGGGAAGTTGTAATGAAGATAGAAAGTCTCTTCGCCTTCAAAAGATGGCATATCAATTTGGTTTGCTTCGCGCGAAGTTCCCAAAGTAACGGTTGCCAAAGCTTGTGTTTCACCACGCGTAAAAATTGCCGATCCGTGTGTTGAAGGAAGGTAATCAACCTCACACCATATTGGGCGAATTTGATCTGTTTTTCTTCCGTCCAAGCGCAAACCTTCGTTTAAGGTAAGATCGCGAACCGCAGCTTTTTCTGCTTTGTAGTAATATTTTGAAATTAAATCTCCAAAATCTTCCAATTCCTCTTCTGAGAAAGTAGCTTTTATTTCTTCTTTAATTGCATCAAATGAAGCGCTTCTTTCGTGTTTTGCAGAGGCAGATTTTGCTACGGCATACACTTTATCGTAAGCCATATCGTGAATTTTCTTTTTCAAATCTTCATCCTCGCGTTCTGCTTCGTATTCACGAACTTCTTTTCTACCAACAGCTTCAGCCAATCTTAATTGTGCCTCACATTGTTTTTTGATATGTTCGTGAGCAAATTTAATGGCCTCAACCATTTCTTCTTCGCTAATTTCTTTCATCTCACCTTCAACCATCATTACAGAATCAGCAGATGCGCCAATTACCATATCGATATCAGACTCCTCCAATTGGGCTCGGGTTGGGTTGATGATGAATTTGCCGTCTATTCTTCCCACACGTGCTTCAGAAATAGCACATTCAAAAGGAAAGTCGGATAGCTGGATAGCTGCAGAAGCCGCCAAACCTGCCATTGCATCTGGCATTACATCCTCATCGTGGCTCATCAATTGAATCATCACTTGTGTTTCGGCGTGATAATCTTTTGGGAAAAGTGGACGCAATACACGGTCCACAAGACGCATTGTAAGTACTTCGCCATCACTTGGTCTTGCTTCCCTTTTAAAGAAACCTCCAGGGTAACGTCCCGAAGCAGCAAATTTTTCACGATAATCTACGGTTAAAGGTAGAAAATCAACATCGCTCTGTTTGTAGTTTGAAACTACGGTACATAGCAACATACATTTACCGGATTGCACAACCACAGAACCGTGTGCCTGTTTTGCCAATTTTCCGGTTTCGATGGAAATTTCTCTTCCATCACCTAGGTCTATGACCTCTCTAAATACTTTAGGTATCATTTGTTTTTCATTTTGTACGCCAGGGGCGCACGGTTAAAAATGGTCAACGACTGTTTATCAGTCGCGTGTTGTTGTGTTGTTGTGGTTGACCAATGAAAAACCTAAGGGTAGCTTTTCTATGTGTTTCAGAAATAAATTCTAAAAAAATATAAAAATAAAGGGCTCGTAAGAGCCCTTTAAAATATTACTTACGTAATCCTAATTCTTTAACGATTGCACGGTAACGAAGAATATCTTTTTTCATAAGATAATCCAACAATGCCCTGCGCTTACCTACCAACATTACCAAAGAACGCTCAGTGTTGTAGTCCTTGTGGTTTGCTTTAAGGTGTTTTGTTAAATGCTCGATGCGGTATGTGAATAGCGCAATCTGTCCTTCTGCTGAACCAGTGTCAGTCTTGGACTTTCCGTGTTTTTCGAAAATTTTTCCTTTTTCTTCTGTTGATAAATACATGCCAATATTGTTAAAATGATTTTTATGTACTGACTACCATTTTGATAATCAAGGCCGCAAAAGTACAAAATCGAATTTGAAATTGGTGTGTTTTGAGGGAAAATTAATTTAGATATATTAAATTCTTAATTTTTAGCGTTATAGGTTTCTAAACCCCTAAACCTCATTTTTATGAAAATTATCCCTTTTAGATTAATTGTTGCTTTTTTTGCGATGGGCATCTTCTTGTTTGCAAGTTGCGTTAAAGAAGAAGATACTTCTTCCGAAGAAGTTAATTTTTCTTCAGACAATTCTATGAGAGCTGCAAAAACAGATAATGTTGCCGAAGGTACATTTAATATTATAGAGCAGGCTTTTGTGGAAAATGAAACTGGAGGCCGTGGCACAACGCAATTCTCTCTTTTCCCGAATTGTACAGAAATTACCGTTGGAATGCAAGGGAACGTTTTCACCATTCTTTTGGATTTTGGCGATTCCTGTACATTAAATAACGGGAATGTGGTTTCTGGAAGCATTTTTCTGGAATATGGTCCATTGGTTTCTGGAACCTATACCGTCAATTATACCTTTCAAAACTTTATTTTTAATGGAAATGGTGTAAGCGGTGGTGGAAGCATTCTGTATGAAATAGCTAATCAAAATGATAATCCACAATCTACTGTTAACGAAAGTATCACAGTGAGTTTTCCAAACACTACTGTAACGGGTACTCGTAATGGAACCCGTGTTTCCGAATGGGTGGAAGGTGTTGGTTCTGGTACGTGGCTTGACAATGTATACCACGTAAGCGGAAATTGGCAAACTGTATTTACCAATGGTTTTGAAAGAAGTGGTGAAGTTACCGAAACACTTGTTTATAAAACTGCCTGTCGTTGGGTTGTTAATGGACGGCTTGAGGTTTCACAGGACGGGGTAACGGCAGCTATCGATTTTGGTGACGGCGAATGTGATAATCAGGCCGTATTTATTTACAACGGTCAAGAATATCCCTTTACAATGAATTGATTGAAAATAGCTTTCAATAAAAAAGCTGCTCGTTTGGAGCAGCTTTTTTTTTATGCGGTCTTTTCACGAAGCGGCCTGTTTAGGACCAAATCGAGGTAAAGGTTTATTTTTCTTTTCAGGTCACGGCGATGAGTAATGAAATCCAAGAAACCGTGCTCCAAAACAAATTCAGCAGTTTGGAAACCTTCCGGTAGTTCCTTTCCTGTAGTATCGCGCACAACGCGCGGTCCTGCAAAACCTATCAATGCGCCAGGTTCGCTAATGTTTATATCTCCTAACATTGCGAATGATGCGGTAGTTCCGCCCGTTGTTGGATCTGTGCACAATGAAATATAGGGTATTCCCGCATCGCTTAGTTGAGCAAGTTTCACACTTGTTTTGGCAAGTTGCATCAGCGAGAGTGCAGCTTCCATCATTCGGGCACCGCCACTTTTTGAAATTATGAGTAGGGGAATTTTCTTTTTAAGTGAATAATCTGCGGCGCGGGCAATTTTTTCGCCTACAACGCTTCCCATAGAACCTCCAATAAAGCTAAAATCCATACAGGCCACAACCAAATCTGCCCCCATGGATTTTCCAACGGCACAGCGAATAGCATCTTTAAGACCCGTTTTGTCCTGTGCTTCCTTTAATCTGTCTGTATATTTCTTTTTGTCCTCAAATTTGAGTGTATCCTTTGAGGTAAGATTTTTATCTAGCTCCTTAAATTTGTTGTCGTCAAAAAGAATTTCAAAATACTCTTTGCTTCCAATGCGCACGTGGTAACCATCTTCGGGACTTACGTAATAATTTTTTTCAAGCTCTTCGCTATCTACGATTTTTCCAGTGGGCGATTTGTACCACAGTCCTTTCGGGACGTCCTTTTTTTCTTCGGTTGGGGTTTGAATTCCCTTTTTTGTTCTTTTAAACCAAGGCATAAACTATTGTTTATTTAATGTTTTTATTTTCAATTGAAGCTTTATAGCGTATTAACGTTGTTCAAATCTTTAAAGGCTTGTTCGAGTCTTTTTTTAAATGTGATTTCGCCTTCGCGAAGCCACTTTCGTGGATCGTAGTATTTTTTATTTGGAAGGTCGTCGCCTTCGGGATTCCCGATTTGGGTTTTTAAATATTCCAAATTGTTCACCATATAATCACGTACACCTTCTGTAAACGCAAATTGCATATCGGTGTCAATGTTCATTTTAATTACTCCGTAACTTATAGCTTCACGAATTTCTTCCACAGTCGAACCGCTTCCGCCGTGGAAAACAAAATCAATTGGATTGTGTCCGGTATTGAATTTTTTCTGAACATACTCCTGTGAGTTTTTAAGAATAATGGGAGTCAACTTTACGTTTCCAGGTTTGTAAACGCCGTGTACATTTCCGAAGGCCGCAGCGATGGTAAACTGATCACTTATTTTTGAAAGTTCTGCGTAAGCATATGCAACTTCATCGGGCTGGGTGTAAAGCTTAGACGAATCTACTCCGGTATTATCGACGCCATCCTCTTCGCCTCCGGTGATGCCCAATTCAATTTCAAGGGTCATCCCCATTTTGCTCATACGTTCCAAATAGCGTTTGCAGATTTCGATATTTTCTTCAATAGGCTCTTCGGAAAGATCTATCATATGTGAGCTGTAAAGCGGTTTTCCGGTTTCTTTGTAAAACTTTTCACCTGCATCCAGTAATCCGTCAATCCACGGAAGTAATTTTTTGGCGCAATGGTCTGTGTGAAGAATTACAGTAGCCCCATAAACTTTTGCAAGTTCGTGAATGTGCTTAGCGCCTGCCACACCACCTGCAATAGCGGCTTTTTCGTTTTCGTTTGAAAGGCCTTTTCCTGCATTAAAATGTGCTCCACCGTTTGAGAATTGGATAATAACGGGGGAATTCAATGCGGCAGCAGTTTCCATAACGGCATTAACGCTATCAGAACCCACAACATTTACGGCGGGCATAGCAAAACCTTTCTCTTTTGCGTAATTATGTATTTTTTGAACTTCTTTTCCGGTTGCTACACCGGGTACAATTCCGTGGCTCATGATTATTATTGTTTAGCAAGCAAAAATAACAAATTTATATGGTTTAGAAGGGATAGTTGATGCCTATGTTGTAAACAGCCTTACGGAAACTATAGTCTGTAAACCACCGTTCGCCGATAGGGTTTCCGGGATTGTGGGTTTTAAATCCTACATCAAATCGGAATACAAAAAAGCCGAAATCATATCGCAAACCGATCCCCGTTGCGACTGCAATTTCCTTTAAATCTGCAATCCCGTTAAATACGGAGGCTTCATCATCAATATTATCCAGCACGTTCCAAATATTACCCGCATCCACAAACAGACCGCCTTTAAAATCTCCCAAAATTGTGAATCGATATTCTGCATTAAATGCAAGTTTGAAGTTTGCATCGTTAAAGTCCAGAATACTACCGCTGCTTCCCGGGCCAAGGTCATAAGCTTTCCAGCCCCTGTTATCATTTGCTCCACCAGCAAAATAACTTCGTGTAAAGGGTATACTGTTACTGTTTCCGTATGGAATGGCTATGCCTCCAAAAGCGCGAACGGCAATTATATTTTTTCCGTCTATATCCCAGTGTTTAATATACTCAATCTCCGGTTTAATATATTGTGAATAAACTACTCCCAGGGCCCTGTAATTTCCTGCGGAATTTTTTTGGGATCCGGCAAGACTTGAAATTCCGGATAATACGTTTCCTGCAGATTCTAGTTTTAGACGCAACCGTGAAAAATTATTGTCATTGATATTTTCCCGTGTGTCTCTAGTCAATGTTATGTTTGAGGCAAAAATCAAATTGTTTTCTGTAAGCCTTGCTTGTCGTTCTGCAATACTTAAAACTTCATCAAACGTATCGGTATCTGCAGCTATATTTTGGTTCAAAACATCTAAAATGAAATCTTCTGTTTCGTCAGGAATTTCAAGCGTTGGATTGGTGTTTGGGTTATTGAAATCATAGTTCAAGCTTTGCGCAATTTCATTAAGCCTGTTATAAGAACTTTTGTAAACATTGTAATAATTCTCAACATTTAAATTTCTTACATATTGCAGGTTTAATAAATCTACCTGATATGTTAGAATTTTTGAAGGTTTCCAGCGATAATTATAAATTCCGCTTATAGTTTGTCTATCCAAACCAATGTTATTCTGCAAACTGGCACCAAAACTAACGCTTGTTGAGGGAGACATATATTTGGGTATCAGTTTTTCAGTGTTGATAGGAAAAATTATCCGGGGGAAAGTGAGTTTTACGTCACCGCCAAATTCTGAAATATTAAAAAACTTGCTTTCGCTGTCCGCGGCATCTTTAGATGAGCCAAGACTTCCACGGCCAGAAATTTCAAGGATTTCCGCTCCGCGAAAAATATTCCTGAAAATCATATTTCCGCTGAAACTAATTCCGAACTGCTGAATAGTAGATGTATATGCATCAAAATCAACCCCAAGTGTAAACCGATCGCGGGGACTGAGTAGAATAGTAGAGTTGAGCAACCTTCCTGTGGAATCTGCCGCTACTTCCGAATAACTAATGTTTGGATACTTAAAAATGCGAAGATCACTTATTTGGTTGTATGTCAATTTTCTATCAATGTCCTTATAAATATTTCCGGGAATGATTGAAATGGCATCTGTGATAGCCTTAGGGCGAAACCGCATCTTGCCATAGCTGAACAATTTATATCCATTATAACTTATTGAATCCTGGAAGGTAGCATCACGGTTTTCATAGGAGTAATCGGTCACAATTCGAACCTCTTTAATACTGTGAACTTTAAAAGGTACCGTATAGGTGCTGTCGCCCTGTGTTATTTTTCGGTCTGGGATTATGTAAGTGATGTTGGCTTTATGGCCTGTGTTTACAGTGTCTGCCTCAAAACCTACATATTCCTGTTCAAAATGATAGAGTCCTGAATTTCTAAATTGAATTGTGAGGCGGTCGCGTTCATTTACAAAATCATTTGCTGTGTATTGTTTACCAGAAACTATAAATGATTTACTTTTTGTATCCTGAAAAAGGGAATCTACTACTGGTGAACTTATTTTTTCAACGATTGAATCACCCACAAAATAGGGCTGATGCTTTTTTACAAAATAAGTAACCTTTGCACGCTTTTTCTTTTTCTCGTTAGGTTCAATTTTATAATCCACTTCATCATTAAAATATCCATAGCTCGCATACCACCGCTTAAGGCGTTCCATGGATTTCTGAATTTTTTGTTCGTCAATAATGGCAGGAGCATCCCCGGATTTTTGAAGCCATTCATTAAACCCAACATAACTGCTGTCAATCTGGTCTACCTGTTTTTTTGAAAGAAGTTTAATGAGTCGTTCCTCTCTTTTGGGGTTTTTGTGAAGCCATCGGTAATATGTGGAATCTGGTTGTGGATCTGCCAAATTATAAATGTGCAGCCCTAATGGTATCCCTATCAATGGGATGGAAGTATTGGGTTTTTGCGCCAGCTGGCTGTATACTCCCGCATCTTTAATTTTAACGCTATCTACCAAAATTATATTTTCGGTGAGCAGGTATTTATCTTCTGGAACTCTTTTTACGGCATTGCAGGAAAAAAACAAGCTCATTAATACTATAAATAGTGATATTTTTGTGAGGTCGCGCTTCAAGTGTGTGTTTTAATTCAATTTCAAAAATACTATATTTTGGTCAGCAAAAGTCAAACAAAATTAATAACGAGTCTGCAACAGAAAAAATACCGCAGCCAAAATGGTCTTTTTGTAGCCGAAGGACCAAAAGTAATAGACGAGTTATTGAACGAAAATATGGAACTTCATTCCCTTTTTTCAACAAATACTTCTGAAATTACTGCCGAAAACCATTTTTACGTTACCGAGACAGAACTTAAAAAAATAAGTTTTCTGAAAACGGCGAATTCATCGTTGGCGCTTTTTAAAATTCCGCAGCCAAAAACATTACAGACCAAAGGTTTGATCGTAGCCCTGGATGCTGTGCGCGATCCAGGAAACTTGGGAACTATTATCCGGCTTTGCGATTGGTTTGGAGTACAACAGTTAGTTTGTTCCGAAGATACTACAGATTGTTTTAACCCAAAAGTGGTACAGGCCACGATGGGCTCCTTGGCACGGGTGCAAGTGCATTATATTTCACTTTCCGAATACCTGGAAAAAACCAATTTGCCCATTTTCGGAGGATTTATGGATGGTAAAAATATCTATTGCGAAAAACTTCCGAAAGATGGTATCCTTGTAATGGGAAATGAGGCAAATGGAATTTCAGAAGAAATAATTCAGAAAATACCCCATAAAATAACCATTCCGCGTTTCGGAAAGTTCCAAAAAACCGAAAGCCTTAACGTGGCAACGGCTACTGCCATTCTTTTAAGCGAATTTCGAAGATTTATTGAAATGTGAAGTTTATAAAAATTCCTCGAGTGGCTAGTTTATCAATGTTGCCGGTCCACGGACTGTTTGGATCGTCGTCGGGCACCAGTTCATCGCTCATAGCAAAAACACCACGGATTGAAGGTGTGAATTTAAAGTAATAAAGATAGAAATCAATCCCAAAGCCAAGTTCGTAATAGTTGGTGCTCTTCGTCATCCGGAATTTCCCCTGTTCGTTGTCCTCTGGGTTTTTCTCATTGCTGGAAAGGTTCAGTGAAGTGGAAACCCCACCAATAATGAAGGGTTTTATATTGTTCAATCGCTTGGTTGAAACCTTCAGCAGCAAAGGCACGTGAATATAGGTTGATTTCACTTCGCGCAAATAATCCTTTTGTTCCGTAAAGCCAGGAAAATTAAGGTTTCGCTGCGTAAAGTAAAGCCCTGGTTCCAACCGCAGGTTTAAATATTCGTTAATACGCATATCGCCAATAAGCCCCACATTAAAACCGGCAGAACGTTCCACCTGAATATCTGTATTGTCATCAGCATACTGGTCTTTATAATCTATTTTAAAATCATAGCTGTTGAATCCCAAAAAGTAGCCCCACGAAAAACGTTTTTTATCAAAGTTTTCCAAATTGGCCAAACGCTCCTTGTTGAAAAACCACTGCGCGTTTGCGGTGTTTGCAATACATAAAACGGCTAGTACAAAAAAAAGCTTCTTCATAAATTATTTAGTAGCATTATAGATGGTTGCCACACCAAAAGTTTGTGGTTTATTTTTCACTTCATTAAACCCAATTTTGCGTAAAATATTGTTGAGTGCTTCACCATGTGGAAATACAGAGGCACTTTCGCTTAAATACTTATAAGCCACTTTGTCTTTTGAAAACATCTTGCCTACCAGCGGCAAAATATTTTTTGAATAAAAATAATAGCCTTGTTTAAAAGGAAATTTGGAAGGCACAGAAGTTTCCAAAATAACAAAAATGCCCCCTTTTTTCAGTACGCGAAAAATTTCGGAAAGCCCTTTTTCAAGGTTTTCAAAGTTTCGTATCCCGAAAGAAACCGTGATGGCGTCAAAGGTATCGTCTTCAAATGGCAATGCTTCGGAATCTGCTTGTACAAATTCAATTTTTTCTGAAATTTTCTTCCCTGAAACCTTTTTGCGGGCAACGGAAAGCATTCCTTCGGAAAGGTCCAAACCTACTATTTTTTCAGCAGAAGTCTTTTCGGCAAATTGAATAGCCAGGTCGCCAGTACCTGTGGCGATATCAAGAATGGTTCTCGGATTTTTATCAGCAACCATTTTAATGACCTTTTTTCGCCATTTTACATCAGAGCCCAACGAAATTACACGGTTTAGCCCGTCATAATTTTCAGAAATAGTATCAAACATCTGTTCAACCTGTTTCTTTTTTCCTTCCGAAGAATCCTTATAGGGTGTTATTTTCTTTTCCATAAAATTGCGCTTGCAAAACTACATATTTTTTAAGAGGTGTTGTCAACTTTGTTTAAGTTTCAGACTTTTGCCCTAGCTTATTCATCAAAAATGATTTGTCCTTCAGTGCCTTTTATTTCTATATCTTTGCACTGTTTATTTTAAAGCCTAAATAATAGTTCAATGAAAATCATCATTGCCGGTGCTGGCGAAGTGGGGTTTCACCTTGCGAAATTGCTGTCTTTTGAATCGCAAAACATTACACTTATTGACACTAGCCGAGAGGCCTTGGCCCATGCAGATACACATTTAGATATTCGGGTAGTTAGGGGAGATTCCACATCTATTGCGGTTTTGAAAGATTCAAGAGTAGATGAGACCGATTTGGTCATTGCGGTAACTTCAAGCGAAACCACCAATATTACTGTTTGTGTGCTCGCCAAACAATTGGGTGCAAAACGTACTATTGCCAGAATTTCAAATACCGAATTTATTGATGGAAAAGATGAAGTGGGATTTGCGAAATTTGGAATAGACGAATTGATTTCCCCAGAATCTTTGGCTTCAAATGAAATTGAACTCCTGCTGAGTCAAAGCGCATTTAACGATAGTTATGAATTTGAAGATGGCGCATTGACCATGATTGGGTTAAGCCTTTCGCGTACTTCGGCATTTGTTGGAAAATCCGTAAAGGAAATGGCGGTTGTATATCCCGAATTACAATTTGTGCCAATTGCGTTGCAGCGTTTTGGCACACAATACACAATAATTCCTCGCGGAGATACTCAGTTTAAGGAAGGTGACCAAGTTTATTTTACAACGGTAGAAAAAGGAGATGACCAAATTTTTAAACTTTCTGGAAAAAGTAAACAAGAAATAAAGAATGTAATGATTCTCGGCGGAAGCAAGATTGGTTATAAAACCGCAAAAGATCTTTGCAAGAACCGCTTTAATGTAAAGCTTATTGAAAGTAGTAAAGACAAGGCTTTTGAAATTGCAGATGATATCCCCGGATGTCTTGTAATTAATGGCGATGGCCGAAATGTAGATTTATTAAATGAAGAGTCCATTGAAGATATGGACGCTTTCATAGCTGTTACCGGAAACAGCGAAACCAATATTATGTCTTGTTTGGTAGCTAAGTCAAAAGGGGTTAAAAAAGCAATCGCTTTGGTAGAAAATATGGACTATTTTCAACTTTCACATTCCATTGGTATCGATACGCTCATCAACAAAAAATTATTGGCAGCCAATAATATATTTCGCTATGTACGCAGAGGGGAAGTCGTGGCTATGACGAAGCTCAACAATATGAATGCAGAACTTTTGGAGTTTGTGGTCTATTCACATTCCAAAGTGTGCAACAAAAAAATCAAGGATTTGGATTTTCCGATTTCGGCTATTATTGGAGGTGTAGTAAGAAACGGTGAAGGAATTATAGCATTGGGCGATTTTGAAATTAAAAACGGTGATAGAGTAGTGGTTTGTTGCCTACCGCAATCCATAGGAAAGGTTGAAAAGCTCTTTATATAATGAATTCAATTACCAAGCTTAACTATAAAATCATTTCACACTTAATGGGGCTTTTGTTCATGGTGAATGGTGGTTTTATGTTGCTGTCCTCTATAGTAAGCTGGTATTATAAAGATGGCGTGCTTAAAGAAATGCTATTGGCCGGAACAGTTGCCTTGGGTGTTGGGGGTACTATCATGTTTTTAACAAAAAACCACCGCAAGGAAATCCAAAAGCGCGAAGGCTATATAATTGTAACTTTTGGGTGGATTTTTATGGCACTTATCGGTACGCTGCCCTATATTTTTACTGGAGCAATCCCAAGTTTCACCAATGCCTTTTTTGAAACAATGAGTGGTTATACCACAACGGGTGCATCTATTTTGACCGATATTGAAAGTATTCCTTACGGGGTGCTTTTTTGGCGCAGCATTACCCATTGGATTGGAGGTATGGGTATAATCGTTTTGGCGATTGCTATTTTACCCCTCTTGGGAATTGGAGGTATGCAGCTTTTTGCAGCTGAAGCTCCCGGCCCTGGCGGAGACAAACTACATCCACGAATAACCGATACCGCAAAAAGACTATGGTTGATATATGTAGGTTATACTTTGGCAGAAACGGTTTTGTTGAAACTTGCCGGAATGAGTTTTTTTGATGCTATAAACCATTCTCTGGCAACATTGAGTACAGGTGGATTTTCAACAAAAAATGCCAGCGTAGCATATTGGAATGACAACCCAATGGTGCAGTACATTATTATCACATTTATGTTTTTGGCAGGTAGTAATTTTGTTTTGAGCTATTTTGCCTTTAAGCGAAAATTTCAAAAAATATTTCAGGATGAAGAGTTTAAAATGTATTCCGCACTTATTATCGGGCTTACAATTGTTGCTTCTTTATTAATTTACTTTGAAGCAGATGTAACATTTTCCAGCATAGCCCACCCTATGGTCTGGGGACAGTTTGAAAGTGCAGTTCGCCATGCGCTGTTTCAAGTTCTTACTATAATTACCACAACGGGTTTTGTAAGTGCTGATTACACACTTTGGACTCCGTTTTTAACAATCTTCTTTTTTGGAATGATGTTTTTGGGAGGATGCGCTGGCTCTACCGCTGGGGGGATTAAAGTGATGCGCCACTTGATAATGATAAGAAATGGCGTACTTGAATTTAAAAGAACCCTTCACCCGCATGCTATTTTGCCGGTACGTTATAATAGTAAGGCGGTACCACAGCCCATTGTTTTTAATATTCTTGGTTTTTTCATCCTTTATATGCTGTCCTTTATAATAGGAACCTTAGTTTTTTCTTGGTTAGGGTTGGATTTTAAAACAGCGCTCGGTGGTGCTGCATCTACATTAGGGAATGTGGGGCCGGCACTTGGTGATCTTGGACCCGTAGATAATTACGCATCGCTACCTGCTCCCGCAAAATGGTGGTCTAGCTTTTTGATGCTTATAGGTAGGTTGGAATTATTTACCGTACTTATTCTATTAACACCTTTTTTCTGGAGAAATAGATAGTTTTAAAAACTTCAGATTTATTCTGAAACGACCTTTATTTGACTCGCTAACTTTTTGGCCTTTTCGGTTACTTCTGAAATATCGCCATCTAGATTATCGTGTGTTAAAACAACCCCCATCCTTCGAAAAGGGCGAGAAGTAGGTTTGCCAAAAATCCTGAAATCTGTTTTTGGTGAAGCAGCTACGGTTTCAAGTGCGTCAAATGTTGGGTTTTCAGAATTTTCGGCAGCTAAAATTACAGCGCTCGCTCCAATGCGTTCCTGAGTAATTTCTGAAATAGGAAACCCAAGCACCGCGCGGAGATGTAATTCAAACTCATTGAAATTCTGTGTTTTTGCAAGCGTTACCATACCTGTATCGTGCGGTCTTGGTGAAAGTTCTGAAAAATATACACCGTCATCTGCCACAAAAAACTCAACACCCCATATACCGCAGCCCGTTAAGGCAGTAGTTACTTTTTCGGCCATTTGTTGCGCTTCATTTAAAATGTCAATTCTCATAGGGGCAGGCTGCCAGCTTTCCATATAATCACCTCGTTCTTGCCGGTGACCAATGGGCGGACAAAACAGCGTTTTTCCGCTGCGCTGCGTTACCGTGAGCAATGTTATTTCATAATTGAAATTTACAAATGCCTCCACAATTACTTCAGCAACATCACCGCGCGATCCTTCTTGCGAATACTTCCAAGCCTTTTCAATATCGGCTTCTGTTTTAATAGTACTTTGGCCCTTTCCGCTGGAAGACATTAAAGGTTTTACAACACAGGGCATCCCAATTTCTGAAACCGCATTTTTAAGACTTTCGCCTGAGGTTGCGTAGCGATAATTGGCAGTTTTTAGCCCCAATTCCTTTGCAGCCAAATCACGAATGGATTTTCTGTTCATTGTGAAATTTGCGGCCTTTGCGGAAGGAATTACGGTGTAACCCTGCTTCTCGTATTCATAAAAACGTTCGGTGCGAATGGCTTCAATTTCAGGAACAATGTAGTCTGGTTTGTGTTTTTCAACAAGGGCATCCAAAGCATTTCCGTCGAGCATATTTATTACTTCTGAAATGTCTGCTATTTGGGCGGCGGGTGCATTCTCATAACTGTCAACCGCTATAACGGTTTGCCCAATTCTTTTTGCGGCAATAGTAAATTCTTTGCCCAATTCTCCGCTTCCCAATAGTAAAATTTTCGTCATTGTATGTTTTTCTGTAAAAATACAGCAATTGATTTCATGAAAAAACCCAAAGCACAATTTGTACTTTGGGTTATTCAAAAATATATTCTTTGGACTTATTTAACGATGATTCGTTTTACTCTTCCGTTTTCTTTATTTCCAACGCGAACTAAATAAACACCTGTGGCTACATAGCTCATGTCAAGTTTATAGTTGTATCCGTTACCGTTATTTTCCAGTTTTTTGAACAACAATCGCTGTCCCAAAGTGTTGTAAACCGAAAGGTTCATGGATTCGGTATAATTCACCGTTTTTAAGCTAACGTCAAATTTGTTATTATCCAACGACAATATTGTTAAGCCATTTTCGTCAAAAATATTGTCTGTAACGCCCACGGTTCCAATTTGTACAGAATAATCTTCTGTTTCTCCAAAGTTGGTTTCCTCACAAGCGTCATCTGGTACGGGAGCATTCCAGTTAGTTTTGGCACGCATTAAATGCTGGCCAGATGGCACTCCTGCAGGAACAACAAGATCTGTTGTTATAGTGTAATTTCCGGAACCTTGACCAGAAGCCACTTCTACGTTATTTACAACGGTTTCATCATTGGTGAAAACAAAATCGTCATTAAAATCTATCCAAACGCGGATAAACTGATCTCCGTAACCTGTAGTTATTGTAAGGTCATAGGTAGTGTCTGCTTCCATTCCAGCAATAAGATCTGTGAAGTCACCATAGCCTTCACAAGCTGAAGGATTATTTATATCTGTAACATTGAAAAGTTGGAATCCATCCCCAAACGTACAGTCGCCCGTTGGTTGACAATTCTGTTTTGTAATAATCACAGAGGTCATGTCATTTGAAGTATCGCTGTCATTAGGTAAAGTTGTGTAAGCACTTAAATTATAAGTTCCCAAAGCAGAAAAATCACCAGTTTGGGCAAACGTATAAGAAGTAGAAGTGTTTCCGTTCAAAGTGCCAGTAAATACTTCGGTAACAACAGTTCCTTCCAAATCATAGGAAACATCAAAATTTGATTGAGGCTCACCCCCAAAGTTTGTAACGGTAACCACGATGTCTTCTGTAGCAGTTAGGTCAGTGCCAGACACAGGAGATGTAATGGCACTCACGCCAATATCATTTGGCTCTAAGTAGGTAACCATTTTTGTTCTGGAGTCGTTTGTTGTGTCTTCATCACCAGCTAAATTGGTTGCTGCAACAATTGTATAGGTTTGTCCCACTGTGCCCAAGTTAGCAGTAGCGGTAAAGGTATACTGGGCCGTTTCGGCTGATGCAATGGTTCCGGTAAAGGTTTCTGAAATAACAGTTCCACCATCAACCTGAAATGTTACAGGAAAGTTTGAAGCGCTATTTTGCCCGTAATTAAAAATAGTAACGGTTACAGTTTCGCTATTGGAAAGTGTTCCTGTTACCGGGGAATCGATACTTACAACTCCTACATCGTTATTGAAGTTAGGTGCAATTTGGAAAACCCCAACTACATCCTTTCTACCGTTGTTCATATACTCATTGATGAACCAAAATTCTTTATCGTTAGAAGGGTCTAAATCAATTTTGCTATAATCGCCATAACGAAGCCCAGGAATGTTTTGGTTTCCGGCTGCAATCAATTCTTCAGAGATAGTCATTGTATTTAGAGGATCACTTGCATATCGACCAGTATAGTATGAACTTACTCTTTTGGTGGTTGGGTCAGGTGTTGTGGGTCCTGCCATAGCCGTATAGCCCATTCCAATGTTCCCTTGTACATCCATCATCATACTGGCGTGCCATGCGTGTTTTCCGTCAGGTGATGTATAGGTGCCCTCTTGGTAAATGGACCAAGGCTGGCCATCTCCAGGTTGTCTTAATTCAAACCAACGTATACCAGCCAACTCTCCTCCTGATGCATCAGTATCAACAACGAAATTAAAAACTGCTGAATTGTGGCCTCCAAACTTTCTGAATTGTGCTTGGTTCATGATAGTTGCTTGTAGTGCATCAATGTCTGCGCCACCACCTGGTTGAGCTAAATTTGAGAAACTTCCGCCGTCAAAAACTGAGATAAAAGGAGTGGTAGTTAATTCTACTGGCGCAGAAATGGTAGAACTTCCTGGACTTGCCCAGTTAACATCTACCGTCCAAAGTTTTACGTGATCTTGGGATACTCCAGACCAAGCATCATCTTGTAAATAAACAATAGGCAAACCTCCAGGAGCTGGAAGATCGTCATTGGTTACATTTAAGGCTTGAGGGCTGTAAAAACCACTAGTTACAATTCCGGGAAGTGGAAAACCAATTATTTGTGCAGTTGGATCACCAGCTAGCATTTTAGTTCGTTCCATCGCGTAAATTTTGTTAGTGGCCGAAGTATTATCAGTCATATAATAACCATCGCTCCAAACTGAGAGCTTTTGGTAGTCATTAATTTGAGGAATGGTATAAACATACCACCCATCATTTACAGGGTCAGGACCATCTGATACAGCAATTTGCGCACCGTTGCCCAAAAAGGTCATAACCCATCTATCGGCAGCATTGTCGTATGAAATAGTAAGGTCACAGCAACCTCCATTGGGGAAAATGGTAGGATTTGGAGATACTTGTCCGGTAAGTGGGTTTCCGCTTTTGTCAAAAATTCTAAAACCAGTATTGAAAACTACAATTGCATGATTCGGTCCCACACCAATAGAGGGGTCTGTTGGTTGCGAACTTGATTGAGCCGCATCGAAAACAAGTGTAGGGGCTCTTCCACTAAGCACTTGCTCCATTTTATCTGGATTTCTTTTGAAATAATCATCTTCTATCTGCGGATCTTTTCCGGGGATAATCAAATTTCTTGAAGCTCTTCCGTCTTGCATTACTTGCTCTTTAACTCTTGCGGGAGCCAAATTGGTTTGCGAAGCAATGGATGGCACGTGCTGTAGAGAGCCGACTGTACCAACATAAGTTGCATTGGTTTTTTCCTGAGCCTGCAAATTAAAGATAAAGGCGAAGAAAAATAAAGTTAAGGTAATTTTAGTTTTCATTATTAAAGATAAGGGTTAAATTAAAAAAATATAAGCGTCTAAAATACAGATAATTTATAAAGTGAAAACGGGATTGAGTAATTTTAACCAATCCCGTTATTTAAAAATTTTAATTTACAGCTTCCTTAATCCGCCGCATTGCTTCTTTTATTTCAGTTTCAGAAGCTGCATAGGATAGACGGATACAGTTTGGATCTCCAAAAGCTTCGCCGGTTACCGTTGCTACTTTCGCCTCCTCTAAAAGATAGAGTGAAAAATCAGATGCTGTGTTTATGTTTTTGCCTCGCAAAGTTTTTCCAAAGAAATAAGAAACATCAGGAAATACATAAAAAGCACCTTCGGGTTGGTTGGTTTTAAAACCTTCAATTTCTGAAAGAAGTCCCAATATCAATTTTCTTCTCTCCTTAAAGGCATCAACCATAAATTGAATCTTGCTTGGCGGATTTTCCAAGGCGGTAATCGTAGCTCTTTGTGCAATTGCATTAGCGCCGCTGGTTACTTGCCCTTGCATTTTGTTGCAAGCTCTGGCTATCCACTCTGGCCCACCAATGTAACCAATGCGCCAACCAGTCATTGAGAATGCTTTAGAGACACCATTTACAACTACCGTACGGTCATACATATCATCAAATTCTGCCATAGATGCATGGCCTCCACTAAAATTGATGTGTTCGTAAATTTCATCACTTATTACGATAATGTCCGGATACTTTACTAATACATCGGCTAGCTTTCTAAGTTCTTTTTTACTATAGACTGAACCGCTCGGGTTGCAAGGGGAGCTATAAATTATAAGTTTGGTTTTTGGGGTAATAGCGGCTTCCAGTGCTTCTGCAGTTACCTTGAAATCTGTTTCTATGGAAGTGGGTATTTCTTTGGGAATCCCTCCAGCTACTTTGCATTGGTCTGCGTAACTTACCCAATAGGGTGCGGGCAATAAAACTTCGTCTCCTTCATCCAAAAGGACCATAGTTAAATTTGCCAATGATTGCTTAGCGCCAGTAGAAACAACAATTTGTGAAGGTTTATATTCTAAATTATTGTCCCTTTTAAATTTTGTAATAATTGCTTTTTTTAAATCGCTATAACCATCAACTGGCGTATAGGAATGATAATCATCTTTAATGGCTTGAATAGCGGCATCTTTTATGAATTCTGGAACAGGAAAATCTGGCTCTCCCAGACTTAAACCAATAATATCTACCCCCTGTTCCTTTAGTTCTCTTGTTTTGGCCGCCATTGCTAAAGTGGCAGAGGTGGCCATCTCATTCACACGTTTTGAAAGTCTGTTGTCCATAATAATTAAGCGGGCACTGCAGGTTTTAGCCCCATTTCCTTTAAATGTCTGAAATGTGCAATAATAGCCTTTCGTGTAGTTTTATATTCTTTGTAGGGTAAATTGAATTCCTTGGTTGTACTTTTCACAATTTTTGAAATATTTTTATAATGAATATGGCTAATATTCGGAAAAATATGATGTTCCACTTGATGGTTCAAACCCCCTGTGTACCAATTGACAATTTTATTGTTGGTTGAAAAATTCACAGTAGTAAAAAGTTGATGGATAGCCCAAGTATTTTTCATTGTTCCACTATTATCCGGAAGCATTATTTCGGTATCTTCAACCACATGGGCAAGTTGAAAAACAATACTCAAGATTAAACCTGCAACGTAGTGCATTATAAAGAATCCTAACAAAATCTTCCACCAAACAATATTGAAAAAAAGAAGGGGGATTACTATCCAAAGTGACACGTAAATCATTTTGGTAATAACCAAGATACTCCATTGTGTAATAGGCTTGGGCAGTTTCCCATAGGAAAGTTTACGAGCCAAATATCTTTTCGTCTGAAAAAAGTCGGTAGTTAGAACCCAATTGAAGGTCAAAAGACCATAAAAGAAAATACTGTACCAGTGTTGGAATTTATGAAACCTGTGCCATTTGGAATGTTTGGAAAAACGAAGAATTCTTCCCGCTTCTAAATCTTCATCGTGGCCATGAATGTTTGTGTACGTGTGGTGCAATACATTGTGCTGCACTTGCCAGTTATAAACATTTCCGGCAAGAATATACATACTCCCGCCCATTACCTTATTGATCCACTTTTTTGAGGAATAGGAACCGTGATTAGCATCGTGCATCACATTCATTCCCACGCCAGCCATACCAACGCCCATAATTATGGTAAAAAGTAATTGGGCCCACCCTGGAAAATCCAATGTTAGCAAAAGAAAGTAGGGGGTAAGGTATAATGAAAACATCACAATAGTTTTCAAGTGAAGCTTCCAGTTGCCAGTTCTAGCTATGTTATTTTCCTTAAAGTAATCATTCACACGCCTATTTAGGGTTCTGAAAAATTTAGCACTGTCAACTCTGGAGAAATTTAAGTTTGTGTATGTCAAAATATATATGTTAACTGGGATTTTTACCGCGAAAAACACAAAAATAATTATCTTTTGCGGAAATCAAGAGATTCAAAATCATAATTTTCACAAAGATAACATACTTTTGCCTCTTAAATTAAATTATGGAACTCATATTAAAATATTTTCCAAACTTATCCGAACTTCAAAAGCAACAATTTGAGCAATTACAAGCGCTTTATGAGGATTGGAACCTAAAAATAAATGTAGTTTCCCGAAAAGATATTGAAGAACTTTACCTTCGGCATGTGCTGCATTCCTTAGGTATTGCAAAGATTCAAGCTTTTCTTCCCGGCTCACAAATATTGGATGTGGGTACGGGCGGTGGTTTTCCGGGTATCCCGCTGGCTATTTTATTTCCAGAAGTACAGTTTCATTTGGTTGACAGTATTGGAAAAAAAATAAAGGTAGTGGAAGAAGTGGTTGCTGGCCTGCAACTACAAAACGTAAAGACTACAAATGCCCGAGTGGAGACTGTTTCGGGCAAGTATGATTTTATCGTGAGCCGTGCCGTCGCCCAAATGGAAACCTTTGTCCATTGGATTAATGGCAAAATTGCCAAAAAAAGCCTGCACGAACGCAGAAACGGAATCTTGTATTTAAAGGGAGGCGATTTGACTGAAGAGTTAAAAGTTTATGCAACCGCAACTGTTTTTCCATTGAGCGATTATTTTGAGGAAGACTTTTTTGAATCCAAAAGTGTAGTGCATTTACCCCTAAAATTTAAAGGTTGATTTTTTCCAGTTGAAATTTTAAGAAGAAATCTTATTGAGCAAATACCACTGTAGTGCAAGTATTGTTTTTGCATCTTTCATTTTAGAAATTTTTGAAGTTATTTCCGCAACGGGAATTTTTACCAATTGAATGTCTTCATCTTCTTCGGAATTTCCACCTCCCTTTTCAATTTTATCTTTTGCTGAAACCTCGGAATAGTATAAGAAAATACGTTCGGTTGAAGCTCCGGGTGATGTATAAAAGGTATGTAGTAAAGTTGCGGAAGCCAATCTATACCCCAATTCCTCCAAGACTTCACGTCGTACACAATCCTCTGGTTTTTCGTTTTCTTCCAAAGAACCTGCGGGTATTTCCAAAAGCCAGCCATCATTGTTTTTACAACTGGGGTAACGGAATTGGTTGGTTAATAATATACTTTCTGTCTCCTTTTCCAAAAGTACAATAGCAACGGAATTTCCTCTTTCAAAAGCTAATCTTTCTGTTTCTATTTTATTTCCCCGAAATGTATCATAGGTTACTTTGGCTTTTACCATTTTGTAGTGATCGTTGAAAACTACCCTTTCATTTTTAATAGTATATTTCATCTGTGTAAAATATTTGATAAAGCGGAAGATGGAATGCCCGCATTATTCATCTTCGGTGGGTTAACAATTTGTTTCTGGGCATTTCATAACGGAATTTTTTATTTTAAAGTAATAAAAAACCCCGAACAAATCGGGGTTTTTCAAAAATGTAATTTATAGGGTCTATTTAAAAATCAAGAATTTCTTGGTTATTACTACATTATCCATAGAAATTTTGATGAAATACGTTCCATTTTCTAGGTTTGAAACATTAATTCGCTCGTTTACAGAAATATTTTCTTGTGAAAAAATCGTTTTTCCCAATATGTCAAATACCTGAATATCTGCACTCTTGGCATTATTTATATTTAGAACTGTGCAATGTTGATAATTTAAGCGTTATTGTAATGGTCGTTAATGCAAATAACGAGGCTAAAAACTCACAACATGCTGAAGTGGGAGAAAACAAGCAATACGAATAGCGAAAATTTATATTAAACAAAAAACCCATCCTGAATATTCAGGATGGGTTTTTTTATAGATTCACTCACTGTCTTATCCAAGGAATGGATATCTATAATCAGTTGGTGAAACAAAAGTCTCTTTCACCATTCTTGGCGAAATCCACCTGTATAGGTTTTGCTTGCTTCCAGCTTTATCATTGGTTCCACTTGCACGTGCACCACCAAATGGCTGTTGACCAACTACGGCTCCCGTAGGCTTGTCGTTGATGTAGAAATTACCCGCAGCGTTTTCAAGAATTTTCACAGCTTCTTCCAAAGCATATCTATCTTCACTGAAAACAGCACCCGTTAAGGCGTATTCACTGGTTTCATCAACTAAATGCAAGGTTTCTTCCCATTTATTGTCGTCATAAACATACACGGTAAGCACAGGCCCAAAAAGTTCAGTACACATGGTCGTATATTTTGGATCTTTTGTTACAATTACAGTAGGTTCAATAAAGTAGCCCTTGCTTTTGTCATAATTCCCGCCAGCAATTATTTCAACATTTTTATCCTTTTTGGCTTGGTCTATATAGCTTGCAAGTTTGTCAAAAGAGCTTTCGTGAATAACAGCGTTTATGAAATTGCCCATGTCTTCCGGAGTTCCCATTTTGAAGGAGCGGATATCATCGACCAAATATTCTTTGACGTCTTTCCAAATACTTTTTGGAATATAGCAACGGCTAGCGGCGCTACATTTTTGACCTTGATATTCAAAGGCACCACGAGCCATTGCGGTTGCAACTTGCTTAGGGTTTGATGTTTTGTGCGCAACAATGAAATCTTTTCCGCCGGTTTCCCCAACGATACGTGGATAGGTTTTATAATTCTTTATGTTATCACCAATCTTTTTCCAAATTCCCTGAAAAACACCAGTAGAACCTGTAAAGTGAACCCCGCTGAAATCTGGGCTCGCCATTAGCGTGTCCGAAATCATTGCAGGATCTCCCATAACCATATTGATTACACCTGCGGGAACACCAGCCTCACGGAATACATCCATAATCACTTTTGCGGAATATATTTGGGCATTACTCGGTTTCCATACAACAACATTCCCCATCAATGCGGCGCTTGCGGGAAGGTTTCCGGCAATAGCTGTAAAGTTGAAAGGAGTGATTGCATAAATAAAACCTTCCAATGGACGGTATTCAATTCGGTTCCAGGCTGCGGAAGTAGATTCTGGTTGCTCGGCATAAATCTCTGTCATATACTGAACGTTGAATCTTAAAAAGTCAATAAGCTCACAGGCCGAATCAATTTCTGCCTGATAAATATTTTTGGACTGGGCGAGCATGGTAGCTGCGTTTATTTTAGCTCTGTAGGGCCCGGCAAGCAATTCGGCAGCGCGAAGAAAAATTCCCGCACGTTGTTCCCACGGCATAACAGCCCATTTTTTTCTGGCTTCCAAAGCAGTTTCAATTGCTTCTTCCACATTTTTTTTGGTAGCTTTATAATAGGTTCCAAGCACGTGCTTATGGTCGTGCGGCGGAGACATAGTAGCAGTTTCTTTGGTTTTAACCTCTTTTCCGTTGATAAATAAAGGCACGTCTATTTTTGCCTTATACATTTCTTTGTAAGTTTTAAGTACTTCCTCACGTTCCGGTGAACCTGGCGCATAGCTTTTTACAGGTTCGTTTACGGCGATTGGCACTTCAAAAAATCCATTTCCCATAACTTTTTTAAATTTTAATTTATGAAGATTGCAAAGGTACAAAAATGGAAGCACCAAACCTTGAAATCCCCAATTACAAATTGGTTTCTCTTTTTTTTGGAATTTGGCACTTGTCCTTTGGAATTTTATTTGGAATTTGGTGCTTGTTATTTGGAATTTTTTTTGGATTTTGGCACTTGTCCTTTGGAATTTTATTTGGAATTTGGTGCTTGTTATTTGGAATTTTATTTGGAATTTGGCACTTGTTATTTGAAATTTCAAATTTAACGTATGTGCACAATAACTTTTATCCCGAAAACCAACAACGATTTTATCCTAACTTCCAATCGTGATGAAGCTCCGGGACGTGAAACTTTTCCGCCAGAAATTTATGAAGAAGATGCTGTAGAATTGCTTTATCCGAAAGATGCAGTGGCCGGAGGAACGTGGATTGGTGCAAGTAATAAAAAACGAATTGTCTGTTTGATGAATGGTGGGTTTGTGTCTCACAAGCGGAAAGCTTTTTACAGAAAAAGTAGGGGGTTGGTCGTAAAAGATTTATTGAAAACAGATAATCTAAAAAAGGAAATTGAAAGTTATGATTTCAACGAAATAGAACCGTTTACGGCAGTTTTGATTGAATGGGAAGCTGAAGTCCAATTGTTTCAATTGGTTTGGGATGACGAAAAGTATCATTTTTCCGAAGAACCTTTGGCGCCGCATATTTGGTCTTCTTCCCCTTTATATCCTGAAAATTTAAAGAAAGAACGTGAACAGTGGTTTTCAGCATTTTTACTTGAAACCAAAAATCCTTCGGAAGAAGAACTGCTCCAATTCCACAAAACAGCGGGCGAGGGTGATTTAAACAGCAACCTAATTATGGATCGCGGTTTCATAAAAACAAAAAGCATTACGCAGATTTCCAAAAAAGAAAATGCTATAGAAATGCGTTATGAAGATTTGCAAACAGGTAAAACCAGTAAATTAGCAATCAGTATGTAGAATTAAATATTTCTCTGTGGGTTAATTCATCGAAAAAGGCGCACTCAGATTGAAAAGGGGAATGGAAACCCGAAACTTTCTGGTAGTGGTAAAGTTCACCATATTGTAGTGGCCTTTCATTGCGCCAAAAGGAGAATATAAAAGGCATCCGCTTGTATATGCGTGTCTTTCGCCAGGCTGCAATATGGGTTTTTGACCGATTACACCTTCACCTTCCACAGTTTCAGAATTGTTTAGGGAGTCTTTGATTTTCCAACAGCGTGAAGTTAACTGAACCGTGTCTTTGCTTTGGTTTTCAATAGTAACGGTATAGGCAAAGGCATACTGCATTTTACGGTTTTTGTAAAACGTGCCATCAAATTCGGTTTTGACCGAAATTTTAATTCCTTGTGTTACCTGTTGTACCATTTTAATAAATTGCTGCGCTTGCTACCACAAATAAGCTAGTTGCCACTAGAAAGCTTAGAAAAAATATAATGTTTAAAAATACAAATTTAAATAACGTCCTCCACTTTCCTTGGCTATAAAATTTCCGAAGGGCAAGGTAAAAATACAACGGGCCAAGAATTAAGAATAAAATGATCTGAAAAAAATTAGTCCCCACAATCACTTCTGGAATTCGAAAAATTAACATTGTCAGAAATATAAAACTGAAAATGTGAAACAAAAAAATTACGTGCTCCATATAGGTAAACTTCTTTCGAGAATATAAAAGCCAGAAAAAAAGTGCGTAAAACGGCGTAAAGAAGAAAATGAAGAATGGAATCTTTGAAGTTATATAATTTATGAAGGCATTTGGATTGCTTATAATTTTGTACCAAGTTATAGAACGGGAGTAGAGCCAACGATTTTTAAATATATTGGAGTGGTTCAAGCTGTCTAAAGCCACTACTGGGTTTTCTGTTTTTGTGCGGAAATAATAAGACATATATAGTGAGCTTCGCTTACTGTAATTCTTGAAAAATGATAGCGTGTCAAGGCTCTTTTCAGAATAATAAAGCGGTATTCCAAGCTGTTTTGCCTTTAAAGTATCTCCGCGAGAATCTGGTGTAAATATTTCAGGAGGCTGATTGGCAAAAAGAGAATCAATAGATGCTTCATTTGCAGGTTTTACATTTAAACCTAATTGATTATCCTTTTCAGAAGGATTTATATAGCCAATGAAGCCTTCCATCAAAAAATAAATAATGGAAACGCTCAAGAAAAATCGGAACGGATTGGCGTATTTTAACCGTTGGCCTTTTACGTAATTTTTTGATATTACCCCGGGATGGAATAAAAGATCTTTGAGCGTATTGCGCAATCGCGAGTCATAGACTAAAATGCTGCTCAAAAATTCTGCAAAAAAATCTTTTGCTGAAAGTTGTTTCTTGCTGTTTAATTGTGAGCAATAGGGGCAATAAACATCACTAACGTCCAGTGGTTGGTTGCAGTTTAAACATTTGTTGCCACGATATTGCAACGACTTTCTTCCAGTGGAAACCTCGTCTTTTTTGCGGTTCATGACTTAATGAAAAAAAGGTTAGCGCTTCATTTAATTTTAGGAAAATCAGTTATTGCTAATATTTGTGGAGTTTGCATAACCAGTACCAATGATGCGGTCATATCTAGCCCCCAAATCACGGAAATATACAATTACGGTATAGTCGTTTTCCGTTTGCCAAAAATCGCCGCTCACGGCGCCTTCGTCAATGCTTCCATCTCTATTTACTACTACATACTTATAGTTGTAGAACCCTTGCTTAAATAAACGTTCATTCCTGTATGTGTCGCTTTTTGGATCATATTTCATATAGGTGCTCCCGTCTATAGTCCAATTATTGAAATTCCCATAAATATGTAGTTCCTTGTCTTCCAGATCGTCATAATACTGAAGGTTAAAGTGCATTCGCACATATTCTGCTTCTAAGTCTTGGTTTCTGGCGTCTACATTGCGCACCACAAAATTTCCGTTAATATCTGGATTGTAGGTGTATGGCCTATTATATCGGGGTATATTTGTGTAAAGATAATTCTCGTAAACATCAGTAAGGTCTATGGAGCGCACACCATTAGTGGCAGACCGTTCATCTTTATTGTCAAAAGCAAGAAATTCATTGCCGCCGCCGAAAGAAGCTTCCTTGTCGTATCTATAAATAAGTTCGTTACCCATGGTGTATTGCGGCACCAGATCTGTAATGGCAGTTTTAAGATTGCTGTTTTGCAGCACCAATGTTTTTACGGTTTGCTTTGGGTTTACCAATAATAAATTGGGTGAATTTATAGTAAAATGAACTACTTGCTTTTCTTCAATAACCCTTAGGTCCCGTGCGCGTTTTATTTCCACACCCACAGAAGCTATGTTTTCAATCACCAAAAATTTTCTCGTAAATATCAATTCTCCATCGCTGTTGAAAATGCTTAACAGATAATTCCCGCTTTTTTCAATCGCCCGGGTATCACGATTGGGGATGGTGAGTTCGTAATGAGAAAAAATTTGAAGTGTATTTACCGAGTTTTGATAGGTGTCTATGCGTACATCATCAAAACCATCTATATATTCACTTTTTGAAAGATCGCTGGGGCTCCAGTCAAAATCATGGTGGGTGATGGTGTAGTAATAATCTTCTTCTTCACCGTTAAGCGCATCAAAAGAAAGTTGCAACTGACCGCCCAGTCTGATAACGGGCAGTTGGCTGAGGTCCGTGGCGCCACGAAACTGTATGGTGCTGATGTATGGGGGTTCCACTTTTTCAACAATTTGTGAGAATGCTGGAAAGGCTGAAAGTATGATAAAAAGGGTAGTGGCAAAGATTTTTGACATAACTGGAATTTAAAAGGCTAATATAAACAAATTTTGTGCCTCTTCCATTGGTGTTTTTGGGAATGCAAGAACAGTCTTAAAATTTGGTTGTTTTTAATAGCTTTAATAGTCCTTAACCGTTTTGGTCAAAAGTGTTCATTGATAAAAAGGATAGTCCAACTTTAATTTTCTCGGTCAAGTGTCATTTCAAAAAATTGGGTCCAATCATCTTCTCTTTTGTATTCCCCTCTTTCATACCATTGCCCATTTTCGTTCAGCCAAATAATATACCTTACATTATCATTTGGATACCAATGAAGTTTGTTGTCAATTAATTCTGCCTTGAATTCTGCATTTTGCCCACTTGGCAGGTAAGATCTAAAAAGGTAGTTATTGTCTATTTTGTTATATGTTAAGATTGCCAGGGCATTGTGAACAATTTTTCCGTTCACCTTTCCCATTCCTTCAATTAATATAGCAGTAGAATCTAATTTAAAGTGTATTTTTTCAGTTTGTTCAAAATTAGATTTACCCTCTTTGCCCATCATCCATCCAGAACCTTTCCAATTGCCAACCATAAATTTTAGTTCAGATATTTTTGATTTTGACAGTGAATCAGTTTCTGAAGATTGCCCGAAAGATTGGAAGGTAATAAATGCCGTTAAGGTGATAATAAAGATTGTTCTCATGATTTTATTTAATTTAATTAGCCAGTATGGTGTTTTAATATATTTTCTTTTCTGGGAAGCCCTTTAGCGGGATTATTATTCCTTGTGAAATTTATTAATTACTAAAGTTAATGATTTTCACTTAATTATCGGCTTTGGCAATTTTGAATGGAATTTAACCCCAGACCCGTGAGTAGCATAGAATAAAAATGCAAAAACCAGATAGCTATTAGGGTGATGGAGAATTAACTATTTTTCAACCCAAATCTTTGTTGGAGGCAGTAGTTTTTCACAGAAAACCCTCCGAAAAAATATAATTGCCGGCATTGTTAGTTTCTTTGAGTCTCGTTTTAAGTATGGCAATTTTTAAAAACAACCTTTTTCATATTTATTCTTTCCCTAATTTAAAAACATTTTAAAATAACAGCCCACTCCTTTTTAACACAGAAAATTATATGCATTTATTGTGCAATGGTATATTTAATTTATAAATTTGCACGCCCTTATTCCCCGCACATTTGTTTTGAGGGGTAATAGGGTATTAAAAAGGCATTATTAATATCCATATTTATGTCCAAAGACATTAAGATTAAAAAAGGTCTTACCATTAATTTAAAGGGCGAAGCCGAAAAAGTACTTTCCAGCGCCCCGCGATCAAGAACTTTCGCAATAAGACCTTCCGATTTTCATCTCATTACACCAAAAATGGTGGTTAAAGAAGGTGGAAAAGTTCAGGCTGGCGATATCATTTTCTTCTCAAAAAGCAATGAGGCCGTAAAATTTGTTTCTCCCGTTAGCGGAACACTTACCAAAATTGAGCGTGGCGCAAAACGTGTGATTACTGAAATAATCATTGAAGCAGATCCGCAAGATACTTTTAAGGATTTTGGCATTTTGAGTCCAGATTCTTCAAGTACCGAGGCTATTAAAGCCCGATTGCTGGAGGCTGGTTGCTGGCCCTTTATTTTGCAGCGTCCGTATGCGGTGATTGCCGATACGGAGCAAGAGCCGAGAGATGTTTTTGTTTCCGCATATAGTACCGCTCCCTTGACAAACGATGTGGATTTTTCTTTAAAAGGAAAAGAAAAAGAATTACAGGCAGCTGTGACCGCGCTAAGCAAACTTACCCCAGGGCAAGTGCATGTAGGTGTAGGCAAAAGCGGTGATTCTCCATTCAAAGGTTTGAAGGATATTGCGCTTCACAACGTTTCAGGGCCGCACCCTGCAGGAAATGTGGGTACACAAATAAACAAGCTGGGTCCCGTTAACAAAGGTGAAATTGTCTGGACCATTGCGCCACAAGATCTTGTGATTATTGGTGAATTGTTACTTACAGGAAAATTCAACGCCGAACGTACCATTGCACTTTCGGGTTCTGAAGTGAAAACTCCAAAATATTATAAAACAAGAATCGGTTCAGAGGCAGCGACCTTTTTATACGACTCTGGTTTAAAAGACGAAAACGTTCGCGTTATCAGCGGCGATGTGCTTACTGGGAAAAAGATTTCCCCGAAAGGGCATTTGGGCTATTACAGCAATACGGTAACCGTAATCCCAGAAGGGGATGATTACGAACTGTTTGGCTGGAACAAGCCGGTTTTCAATAAAATTTCAACTTCAAGAGCATTAACCTTTTCTTGGCTAACGCCAAACAAAAAATACGATCTCGACACCAATACCAATGGAGAGCACCGTGCTTTCGTGGTAACGGGTAATTATGAAGAAGTTTTTCCACTGGATATTTATCCAATGCAGATATTGAAAGCCTGCATGGTTCAAGATTTAGATGAAATGGAAGCTTTGGGAATGTATGAGGTTGCGCCGGAAGATTTTTCACTTACCGAATTTGTTTGCGTGAGCAAGCAGCCACATCAACAAATCATCAGGAACGGTCTTGATTTAATGTATAAAGAAATAGGATAACCGCTATGGGATTGAAACAGAATTTACATAAGCTAAAGGAAAAGTACAAAGGGACCAAGATGGCGCCCGCGTTCAATGCACTGCATACCTTTTTGTACACTCCGAATGAAACTACGCATTCCGGCTCGCACGTGCGTGTAGTTGATGATTTAAAGCGTACAATGAACACAGTGATCATGGCGCTTATTCCTTGTTTGATTTTTGGAATATTCAATGCGGGTTATCAGCATTATGCGGCTATAGACAATACTCTAAGGCTGGATCCATTAGGAAATTTCTTCACTTGGGATAACTTTATTTTAGGGGCTTGGACGGTTTTGCCTTTGGTTATAGTGTCATACGGAGTAGGTCTTTTGGTCGAATTTATTTTCGCGGTAATAAAAGGCCACGAAGTTGAAGAAGGCTATTTGGTAACGGGAATGCTCGTGCCACTTATTGTTCCGATCGATATTCCTCTTTGGATGCTTGCTGTTGCAGTTATCTTCGGTGTTGTAATTGGGAAAGAAGTTTTTGGAGGAACAGGGATGAACATCTTGAATCCTGCACTAACTATCCGAGCATTTTTGTTCTTCGCATATCCTACTTGGATGAGTGGGGATAAAGTATGGGTTCACGGCGCAAAAGAAATGGCCGGCCAACCAGATGCAATTTCCGGAGAGACAATCTTAGGAAGCTTAGCGCAAAACCACGAGCCTATTTACAGTATATGGGATAGCTTCTGGGGTTTTATTCCCGGGTCAGTCGGTGAAACGTCTACTTTCCTTATTCTAATAGGTGCATTGTTTTTAATTTTCACCAAAATAGGAAGTTGGAGAATCATGCTCTCTGCCGTGCTGGGTGCATTGGCTATGGGCCTTATCTTTAATGGTGTTGTAGATGCGGGATGGATTAAAGATGGCAGCAGTTTTTACGGATTGATGAGCGAAACTTTCTGGCATCACTTAGTAATAGGAGGTCTTGCTTTTGGTATAGTGTATATGGCTACAGATCCTGTAACCGCTTCACAGACCAATAAAGGTAAATGGATCTATGGTTTCCTTATTGGTTTTATCTCAGTATTGATTCGTGTTTTCAACCCTGCTTACCCAGAAGGAGTAATGCTCGCGATATTATTGATGAACGTATTTGCACCAACTATAGATCACTATGTGGTACGAGGAAATATAAAGAAAAGAATGAAACGTTTAAAAGCTAAAACTGCGTAATCATGGCAAAGAAAACAGATAAAAACTCATACACCATTATCTTTTCAGTGATAATGGTTATTGTGGTGGGATCGCTTTTGGCCGGGGTTGCACAAGGACTTAAAAGTAAGATAACACTGAATGAGCGTTTTGAGAAAATGCAAAACATTCTTTACGCTATGGGTATTAACGGGAATGAAAGTGATGGTGACATTACCTTTATTTCTACCGATAAAGTTGAAGAAGTATTTGCTGCAAATATTAAAAAGCAATTGGTTATTCAAGGCGATGACGTAACCGAAGATCCAGAAGCCTACTTGATTGATATAAAAAAAGAAGAAACCTTAGCTAAAGACCCTAATTATCAACGCAGACTTCCACTTTTTGTTGGCGAGAAAGACGGGGAAACACTTTATGTAATACCGATGCGAGGAAAAGGACTATGGGATGCTATTTGGGGTTTTGTAGCTGTTGATAAATCTTTGGTTGTAAAGGGAGTATTTTTTGATCACGCGGGTGAAACTCCTGGACTGGGGGCTGAGATTAAGCAGAGATACTTTATGGATGACTTCACAGGAGAGAGCATAATGGACGCTGATGTTTTTAAAGGAATTACTGTAGCAAAAGGTAATAACGACCCAGTTAACGAAAATAAAACAGACAATAAGGTTGATGCCATTGCCGGAGCCACTATCACTGGTGATGGTGTAACGGCTATGATAAAAAAGGACGTAAGAATGTACTTGCCTTATCTAAACTCATTAAATCAATAAATTATGGGATTGCTATCAAAAAAAGACAGTAAGTTAATTCTAGACCCACTAGCAGATAATAACCCAATTACCATTCAGGTTTTGGGAATTTGTTCAGCTTTGGCAATTACTGCACAACTTAAGGCTTCTATTGTAATGGCCATCTCGGTTGTATTTGTTTTGGGAGTGGGTAACGTAGTGATTTCACTAATGCGAAATATTATTCCTTCAAAAATCCGAATTATCGTTCAGTTGGTAGTAGTTGCTGCTTTAGTGATAATCGTGGATCAGGTATTAAAAGCTTTTGCTTACGAACTAAGTAAAGAATTATCGGTCTTTATTGGATTGATTATTACAAACTGTATCATTATGGGACGTTTCGAAGCTTTTGCTTTAGGCAACGGTCCTTGGCGCTCTTTTTTAGACGGAATAGGAAACGCCGCTGGTTATGGAGTTATACTTATAATCGTAGGTTTCTTTAGAGAGTTATTGGGTTCTGGAACACTTTTAGGGTTCAAAGTGCTCGGTGACCCTATCTCCAAAACAGGATTATATGCCCTAGGCTATGAAAATAACGGGTTTATGCTCCTGTCACCAATGGCTTTGATTGTTATTGGTATTATTATATGGGTACAACGCTCTAGAAATAAAGAGTTAATAGAAGAATAAATAGAGTTGGCGGTAGATAGAGCGGTGATTGATCTTACTGCAACTGCATACTGCAACTGCAAATTGAATACTGAAAAATGGAACATATAGAGTTATTTTTTAAATCGATATTTATAGACAATATGGTATTTGCAACCTTCCTCGGAATGTGCTCATATCTTGCTGTGTCTAAAAAAGTATCAACAGCTGTAGGACTTGGAGCTGCGGTTATATTTGTGCTTGCGGTTACAGTGCCCATTAACTGGTTGCTGGATCAATATCTATTGCAAGACGGAGCTTTGGCATGGTTGGGCGAAGAATACGCTTCGTACGATTTAGGATTCCTTTCCTTCATTCTTTTTATTGCAACTATTGCCACAATGGTTCAATTGGTAGAGATCGTGGTTGAAAAATTTTCACCGTCATTGTATAACTCTTTGGGTATTTTTCTTCCACTTATAGCCGTTAACTGTGCCATTTTAGGGGGATCATTGTTTATGCAGTCTAGAGAGATTCCTACCTTGGGATTAGCGCTAAACTACGGTATTAGTTCGGGCATTGGCTGGTTCTTGGCCATTCTGGCAATTGCCGCCATCCGTGAAAAAATACGATATTCCAATGTTCCTGCGCCTTTAAGAGGTTTGGGAATCACATTTATCATTACGGGCCTAATGGCTATCGGTTTTATGAGTTTTGGAGGAATGCTGACGGGAGGTGACGAAGAAACTCCTTCACTGGATTCAAACCCTGAAAACATGGGTATCAAAACCGAACAAATTCAAGAAGAAAATACAGAAACCGCACAAACGGTTGAAGTTTCAACCATAACGAAGCAATAATATGTTTTTAGCAGTAAGTACCCTTGGAGTAATTTTAGTAACGGTTATCGCTTTTTTGATCTTAACCTTACTATTGGTTGCATTATTACTTTTTACAAAACAGAAACTTTCGCCATCTGGCCCTGTAAAAATTACTATTAATGACGAAAAAGTAATTGAAGTAGAAAGTGGCGGAACACTTTTATCTACATTAGGAGGTGAGAAAATATTCCTTCCATCTGCCTGTGGTGGTGGTGGAACCTGTATTCAATGTGAATGCCACGTGCTTTCGGGCGGCGGTGAAGCTTTGCCTACGGAAACCCCTCACTTTACACGTAAAGAATTAAAAGAAGGTGCGCGTCTTTCCTGCCAAGTGAAAGTGAAGCAGGATATGAACATCCACATTCCTGAAGAAGTTTTCGGGATTAAGAAATGGGATGCTACCGTTGTGCGTAACTATAACGTTGCTTCTTTCATTAAAGAATTTGTGGTTGAAATCCCAGAAGATATGAACTACAAAGCAGGAGGTTATATTCAAATTGAAATTCCGCCTTGCGAAATAAAATATTCAGATATTGACATTACTGCCCATCCCGAAGAGCATGAAACTCCAGACAAGTTTCAGGCAGAATGGGATAAATTTGGACTATGGCCATTGGTGATGAAGAATACCGAAACTGTAGAGAGAGCTTATTCTATGGCATCTTATCCAGCTGAAGGACGCGAGATTATGCTGAACGTTCGTATTGCCACTCCACCGTGGGATCGCGCAAAAAACCAATGGATGCAAGTAAATCCTGGGATAGCTTCTTCTTATATTTTTAATTGCAAAAAAGGAGACAAGGTTGTGATTTCTGGACCTTATGGCGAGTTCTTCATAAATCCTTCAGATGCAGAAATGTTATACGTAGGTGGTGGTGCAGGAATGGCACCTATGCGTTCGCATCTATACCATCTTTTCAAAACCCTTAAAACTGGAAGAAAAGTAACCTATTGGTATGGAGGACGTTCCAAAAGAGAGCTTTTCTATTTAGACCACTTTAAACAATTGGAAAACGAATTCCCGAACTTCAAATTCTACCTTGCACTTTCAGAGCCAATGGAAGAAGATAATTGGAAAGTGAAGAAAGACATTCACGACGAGACTGGTGATGGATTCGTGGGCTTTATTCACCAAGTGGTTATAGATAATTATCTAAGCCACCACGAATCCCCAGAAGATATAGAACTATATTTCTGTGGTCCACCATTGATGAACCAAGCTGTGCAAAAAATGGGTGAAGACTTTGGAATCCCTGATGAAAACATACGTTTTGACGATTTTGGAGGATAAATAACCACAGTAATTTATAAATAAAACCGCTTTACTATTTTGTGAAGCGGTTTTTTTATTTATTATATTTCTTAAAAAGTTGTTAAATCCTTATAAAGTCCTATTTTTGATTAATATAAATTTTTTTATTCGCCCTCAATCAATTTATAATTTACACCTGCCATGCTTAAACACTACACTAACTTATTTTTCCGTTGTTTTCTTCTTTTTTCTTTCTTCGGGATATTTTCGGCTATTGGCCAAACAAGTAAACCGGAATCAAACAAATACGCAAAACAAATAGCCCAAATTGTTGAGGGCTATGACCAGGCCGAATTGTCTGATTTATATTCAAGAGTTTCTGCCACTGCCGCTTTAAACAAGGCGCAGGCTAGAAGCTTTGCAATATTGCACAACATTCCTTTAAGATATGAGAATGCAGAAGGAGTTCTTTTTGAACTTCAGTTTATAGCTGAAGATGGATCTCCAATATACTTCCAAACATTTAATGCTGCTGCTGCTATTTCTACCCGTGCCAATTATTTAAATAGTGGTGGCGGTTTAGGATTAAATTTAAATGGAGATGACTTGACCGCTCATGTTTGGGACGGTGGTTTGGCACGAAGCGCACATCAAGAATACGATGGTGCTGGTGGAAACAATCGTTTCTCTATTGGCGACGGCACAACGACCCTCCATTATCATTCAGCACACGTAGCAGGAACCATAATGGCTTCAGGTGTACAGGCTAGTGCAAAAGGTATGGCTTGGCAAGCAAATGCTGTTGGTTATGATTGGAATAACGATGCTGCCGAGGCTACAACCGCGGCGGGTAATGGAATGCTTATTTCTAACCATTCATATGGGTATCAAGCTTCTTTAATTCCTGATTCATGGTTCGGACAATATGGCCAGGATGCCAGGGATTGGGATGCTATTATGCGAAGTGCTCCCTATTATTTGATGGTGGTAGCCGCAGGAAATGATGGACAGGATAATTCTTCAAACGGAGCGCCACTTGATGGTCAAGCCGCCTATGATAAACTTTCGGGCCACGCCACGGCAAAAAACAATATGGTGGTAGCAAACGGTCAGGACGCCACAATTAATCCAGATGGTAGTTTAAATTCTGTTACTCGAAATGCTGGTAGTAGCGAGGGTCCTACGGACGATTATCGTATAAAGCCAGATATTATGGGCAATGGTACTTCTTTATACTCAACTTTGGAAACTTCAAATTCAGCGTATGGAAACCTTACTGGGACCTCTATGGCCTCCCCAAATGTTGCGGGAACACTTTTGCTTTTACAGGAACACTATGTAAATCTGCACAGTAGCTTTATGAGAGCAGCCACCTTAAAAGGTCTGGCTTTGCACACAGCAGATGACGTTGCTCCCACAGGTCCAGATGCCCAAACGGGTTGGGGTTTGATGAATGCGAAAAAAGCTGCTGAAACCCTTACAACAGCTGCTGCAAGTTCTGGCTCTGCCATTGTAGAAGAATTGACACTCGCCCAAGGCCAAACTTATCAAATTACGGTTCAGGCAAATGGCGTTGACCCTTTAATGGCTTCAATATCTTGGACCGATCTTGCCGGAAGTATTAATAATGGTACTAACAGTAATACACCCGCATTGGTAAATGATTTAGATATTCGACTTTCTAATGGAACCACTTATACTCCTTGGAGACTAAATGCAGTTAATTCCAACACAAAAGGAGATAATACAGTTGATCCCTATGAGCGCGTTGATATCAATGGCGCTTCTGGAACATATACTCTTACAGTTACTCACAAAGGAACACTTTCAGGAGGATCACAAAATTTTTCACTAATAGTAACTGGTGTTGTAGTAGCAACCAGCCCATTGATAGGGTTTGCTGTGCCAACAGGATCAGAAATAGAAAACACTGATTGTAACTATACCGATCTTAATGTGGTAATGAACATTGCACAGGCACCATCACAAAACGCAGATGTTACCTTTTCTATTAATGGAGGTACGGCCACTTCTGGACTTGATTTTGATTTAATGACTCCTACACTTACCTTCCCATCTGGAAGTACTGCCAGTCAAAATATGGTGCTTCGCGTATACCATGACGGTTTTGTTGAAGGCGATGAAACTGTTTCAGTCAACTTTACAGTAAACCCAAATGGTGGCGATGCTGGAGTAGATACAAATGCTAATACTTTTGTTTTGACAATAAATGATGATGACTTGGCACCAATTTCTACACAAAGTGTGGTTTTGTTGAATGAAAATTTTGAAGTCAATTCCTGGTCTACACTTGATGGCGACGGAGATGGTAGAAATTGGACAGGCTTGACGGGACTCACCTATACAGGTATAACGGGCAATTTTCCCGGTTCTGAAACAAATTTGGCTCCTTTAGGGGGTTCAGGAAAAGCAAATGCCAATAATTACCTTATAAGCCCACAAATAACATTGCCCCCAGGTACTACAAATACGGAATTTATTTTTGGAGTAGGGGGATATCTTACATTGGAACATTATGCAGTTTATTGGGCAACTAATGTTTCAACTGCTGCTAATATTAATTCTGGAATTAAGCTAGAAGAAAGAAATTCGTTAGCTGGTACAGGTGAATTTAGAACGATAAACAATGCATCAATATCGGGTCAAGGTTATTTTGTAATAAGACACTTTAATTCATCAGCCAATAATGGGATATTATTGTTTGACAATGTCACTATTAATGCTACTAATAATACGGAAGTCCAAACCGCAGTAAACACAGGCAGTACGAATGACTTGATAGGTTTAGCTGGCGCTGGAACCATTTACACTTCAGATAGCGCTACAGGAAATGTAATGTTGGATATCACCAATAATAACTCGTTTGACTATGGCTGTACGGATACCTCCGTATCACGTGCAGGAACGGGAGCCCAGCCATATAATAGCAGTACCTACCCAAACCTTGTAATGGACAAAAACTTCAGAATAGGTGTTGGCAATTCTACCAATTCGGGTAGCACTACAGTTAAATTTTACTTTACCCCTGCGGAAATCATCGGTTGGGAAAATGCCACGGGACTTCCAAGAGCCCAGCTGGTAGCTTACAGAACGGACGGCAATGAAACTTCTCCATTGACAATCGGTGCCTTTGGTGCAAATATTACACTTACAGGAAATTTTACAGGTCTTTCAGGAGATTATCTTTTTGGCCCTGCAGCTGCATTTGTGGATTGCCCAAGTACCACAACGTATACATCTTCAGGATGGAGCAATGGTGTACCTACAGAAAATAAGATGGTCATTATTGATGAAAATTACAGTACCACTACAGCAGATATTGAAGCTTGTACCTTAGTGGTCAATGCCGGGAAAACCCTTACAGTTCTCGATGGAACTTACGTAAAGGTTGAAGGCGATATCACAGTAAACGGAACACTTTTCGTCGCTAACGAAGGTAGTCTGGTACAAGTTGACGATGCAGCTACGGTCACCAATAACGGCAGCATCACGGTACGTAAGGTTACCCCCTTTCTTGAGCCCAAATACTTTATGGTACTTGGCAGCCCGATGACAGCAGAGACCCGATCAGGGGTGTATGGAAGCTCGGTCTTGGTCAGAAACCATATTACTTCAAACTTTGTTCCAAACCAAGATGTTGAGGATCACGATCCACTTGCCGAAAATTTTGCCGATGACGATGGTGACGATTGGCAGAACTATTCTGGAAATATCAATGCGGGCGAGGGCTATCTGGTACTGCCCCAGCCTGACCTTGCGAGCAGCGGCTCCTATATACTTGATTACACTTTGGGTACTCTTAACAATGGCCAGGTTGATTATAATGTGGCTTATAACGGAACCCAAAATGCAAGTATGAATGTTATGGGCAACCCCTATGCTTCAGCTATTTGGGCAAATGATTTCCTCAGCGAAAACAGTATGATAAATGCGGTTTATTTCTGGGAGCACCTTACTACGGCAAGTTCTAGTTATCCAGGCTACAAGGTAAACAACTACGATATGGGCGACATCTCCATGTACAACAGTTCCGGTGGTGTGAAAGCTGCAAACGACATGGACCCATCAGAACCTACCAAGCCTAACGGTTATATATCCTCGGGACAAGGTTTCGGTTTCAAGGCATTGGCTGCGGGAACAGCTTCATTTAAAAACTATATGCGCGTTACTGGCAACAATGATACATACAGAAGACCTTCGGCAACAAAGGATAGAATCTGGCTTCAGGTTTCTAATGAAACTTATAATTTGAGCAGCGGAATGTTGGTCAGTTTCTCCGAGGCATCCATAGATGGTTACGATGCCAAATACGATGCCAAGAGATTGGCCACTCCTGTAAGTCTTTACTCAAAATTGGCAACGGGCGAAGAACTAGCCATACAAGGGCGCAGTACCTTCAACGAAAATCAGGAAGTTCCATTGGGCTTCGTTAGCCAGATAGAGGAGGACCAAGAGTTCAAGATAACCATCAGCGAACAGGATGGGACCGTTTGGGCAGATGTACAGGTCTATCTGGTTGACAGAACCGAAAACATAGTTCATAATCTAACGGATGCCGACTATATTTTTAAATCTAAAGAAGGTGTACAGAACGATCGCTTTACGTTACTGTTTAAGAACGCTGCTTTGGGAGTTTCAGAAAACCAATTGCAAACAATTAGTATTGTCCCAAATCCCACTACTGGCAGCATAGCTATCGTTTCGCCACAGACTGTTGTTGAATCCGTTGAGGTTTTTGACATCCGCGGCAGAAAACTGATGACGGTAGATTACAACACCGCAAATTATCCGCTCGATTTATCGACCCTTCAATCAGCCACTTATTTTGTAAAAATTAATACATTAAAAGGAAGTGTGATAAAACGTGTTTTGAAAAATTAATTTGATAATAAAACCAAACCCTTAACCCGTCTTTCTTTAAAGAGAGACGGGTTTTTTATATTTAACTAATAAAAAGAATGAGAACAAATATTTGTAATTTTGAAGTCACTTATGAGCGAAAAACTTACCAAACAGGAACTTCACAACCTTGCAATGAATATTGTGGGTAAACAACTTGAAGCTGAGGGCTATGAATTTTTAGGTATCAATTCAAAATTAAAACGAGACCCACAGTTTGTAGCGTTAAAGGATAAAGTACTTCATTTCATAATAGTACGCGCCATCACATATCCACAGGATGCGCACGCCTATGATCCAATTTTTATGGAAACCATAAAAGCACATGCCGAAAAATTTGAAGCCAAAACCTATTATGCAGGCGTGGGTCTTGGCCACGGAAACGATTATGGACAACCGGTTTTAAAAGATGAGGATTATACCATGGTTTATAAAGGATTACAGCAAATATTATGAGGAAACTATTTTTAATACCCGTATTGTTGCTTTTCGTTTTTTGTGAAAAGAAAGAACCACGGCCCTTTTTTTTACAGGGTGATGCTTTTGGAACTACCTATAACATTCAATTTTATTCCGAAAGGGATATCGATTTTAAAAAAGGGTTGGACTCTGTTATTGATGCCGTAAACCATTCCGTGAGCACCTATATTCCCGAAAGCGATATTTCCAAAGTAAACCAAGGCGATTCCACCGTGGTTGTGGATTCCATTTTTAAGGAAGTTTTTGAAATTTCCAAAGAAGTAAACACCAAAACAAACGGCTATTTTGACCCGACAATCGGGGTTTTGCGGAACGCTTACGGTTTTGGCGATGTTAAACCATTGAAGGAAATTGACAGTACCACCTTGGATTCCTTGATGAAATATGTGGGTTTCCATAAAGTGAAAATTAACAGCGACGGAACCGTTTCAAAAGATTATCCACAAATATATTTCGACTTTAATGCAGTGGCAAAAGGCTTCGGGATTGATTGTCTTGGCCGTTATTTGGAATCTAAGGGCGTTACCGATTATTTAATTGAATTGGGAGGCGAGATTCTTACAAAAGGCGAAAACCTTGATAAAAACCAAAAATGGGTCGTGGGTATTGAAGCCGTAGATTCTGAACTTGAAGATCGAAGCTATGAAACTACGGTTACATTGAAAAATGAAGGGATGGCGTCTTCTGGAAATTATCGAAAATTCAGAATTGATTCCCTTACGGGGAAAAAATACGTGCATACATTAAATCCACTAACCGGTTCTGCAGAAATGAGCGATGTCACCAGTTCAACAGTAATCGCGCCCACTTGCGCCGTGGCTGATGCTTACGCAACTGCGTTTATGGCATTGGGAATGGAAAAATCAAGACAAGTATTGAAATCTCTTCCAAATGTGGAAGCCTATTTAACGTTTAATGATTCTTTAAATAACCATCAAGTTTTTATGACAGAAGGATTTAAAAGGCGTCTAGGAAACTAGTTTTTTACAGACAGGAATCAGTTCTCCTTTGGGCAATCTGTATTTTTCAACTTCTTCTGAAGAAAGGGTTTTTGTATAATCCACAGCTTCAACTTTAAAGCCTATACTTTCAAGTTTGCTGAAATAATCCATCCCATATACGCGAACGTGGTCGTATTGCCCAAATATTTTTGCCCGCTCTTTTGGGTCGGTAATGCTGTTGTCCTCAAAAGTGTTTTCCAAATCTGCTTTATAGGGAACTTGAAGAATCGCCGTGCCGCCTGGTGCCAAAACCCGATAGATTTCCTGCATCGCCTTAGTATCATTCGGAATGTGCTCCAACACGTGGTTGCAGATTATAAAATCGAATTCGTTATCGGAAAAAGGCAAATTGCAAATATCCGCTTTCACATCTGCAATAGGTGAATTGAGGTCGGTTGTAGTGTAATCCAGATTCTTCATTTTTCTGAATTTTTTATAAAAAGCCTGTTCGGGTGCGAAGTGAAGCACTTTTAGATTTTTAGTGAAGAATTCAGTTTCATTTTGAAGATACAACCAAAACAATCTGTGCCTTTCCAAAGAAAGCGTTCCGGGCGAAAGTACATTTTCACGAACGGTTTCATAACCGTACGGAAGAAACTTTCGGTATGATTTGCCGTCAATAGGGTCGGTGTATTTATTTCCTTTCAGAAGAAAAGCGAGTATGGGCCTGCCGACAATACTCAATCGTATAAGCAGCGGACGGGGAATGGTATTTAGAATTTTTTTGAACAATTTTTAGAAACCATATTAACTTATTTCTTTGCGTGCTCCGCGTCTCTGCGGTAAAATAAACCGCGAAGGCGCAGAGGGCGCAAAGTAAAAATAGTATTACTTTTAATTTTTGAATTCCATTTCCTCATCGCTTACAATGCCCAAGGCTTCATACACATAAGCAAATGTAGAAAGCAGTTCGGGTTTTCCGTTTACCAAAGCAATATTGTGCTCAAAATGGGCGCTGGGTTGCCCGTCTTGGGTTACAATAGTCCAGCCATCCTTTAACTGTTTCACTTTATGGGTTCCCATATTTATCATCGGTTCCAGGGCAATGGTCATTCCCTCAATAAATTTCTTTCCGCGACCGCGACGCCCGTAATTTGGCATTTCGGGGTCTTCGTGCATTTTTCTTCCCAAGCCGTGGCCAACAAGTTCGCGAACCACGCCATAGCCGTGTGCCTCGCAATAATTTTGAATAGCGAAACCTACATCGCCTACGCGATTGCCGGCTTTAAATTCACGGATACCAACGTAAAGGGATTCTTTGGTAATTTTCAACAGTTTTTTTATTTCGGGAGCCACTTCACCTACTTCGAAAGTATAGGCGTGGTCGCCGTAAAACCCGTTTTTGATGGCGCCGCAATCAATAGCCACAATATCGCCTTCCTTTAAAGGGATGTCTGTGGGCAGGCCATGGACCACAGCCTCATTTACACTGGTAAGTAGTGTTGAGGGACAATCATACAATCCCAAAAAGCCGGGAATGGCATCCTGGCTTCGGATGTAATCTTCGGCCATTTTATTAAGCTGATTGGTAGTAACGCCCGGCTTCACTTCTTTTGCGAGCATTCCCAAGGTTCGGGAAACCACTAAGGCGCTTTCTCGCATCAATTCTATTTCTTCTCTTGTTTTTGGAATTATCATAGGGTTATTTTAAAAAGGAAAACAATCCCTTTTTTTGGGTTTTGGGTTTTGCGGGTGCGGGCGCGCCAACCAATTGTTGGTATATTTCACCCCAACTTTTAAGGCCGCCGATGTTACGGTCGTCAATAAAAACGTCCGCGTGTATTTTTCGACTGTACGAAGCGTCAAATTCTTCTTCAGGGAAACTTTGGTTTACGGCATAAAAAACAATGCCGTTTTCTTCACAGAATTTTACAGCTTCTTCCAAGGTACGGCCCTTTCGGTAGGTCCATAAAATAATCCGATGCCCTTCATTTTGCAGTTTTTTCAAAGTATCAAAAGCAAAAATAATGGGTCGGCCAATGCGTGGATATTCATCTTCCACAATGGTTCCGTCAAAATCTACGGCTATGGTGAGGGTTTCTCTAATCATCGTCATTTTTCGAGCCGCAAATTTACAAAGAATTATACCGTTGCTAAAGTTTTATTCGGCGTATGCGTGTTTGTATTCCTTGCCACTCAAAATGGCGAGCATGTCTTTTTCAAGGCTTTCAATAGGGTATTCCACGATTCGGCCCAATTCCTTTTCGTTTTTATAGAAAATTATCGTCGGAACGTTGGTGATGTTTTTGCCGTCCTCAAAACCCTGTGGTGTGGTTTTTTCATCAGAAACGGTAATCAAGGTGAGTTTTGATTCATCAAAATTGGCTTCGTCCAAAATTTTATAAAAATGTGGTGTCTCACGCTGGCTGTCCTCGCACCAAGTGCCCATAAAAACAGTGATGGTCGCATCTTTTAAAAGCGGTTTCAATTTTTCCAAACTTTCAGAATCTACTTTGTAATTTTCATAACCTGTGTTGAACCAATTTTTAAAAGCGTCCATTTGGAACCCTTTGCGGTTGGCTTTTCCCAAAAGCATCACGGAATCTTCGTAGGGAACGGTGTCGTTTAATTTTTCTTTGTTGTTTTCTGAAATCATTTCTTTGGAAGTGTTTTCATCTATTTTGTTTTTTTCTTTTGAAGAGTTGCAGGCGGATAGGCCTATTATTGCGATAATTAAAATTATTTTTTTCATGATTTTTGTTCTGTAGAGACGCACGGCCGTGCGTCTCTTTTTTTTTGCGTTTTTTTATTCGCGTGAGACGCACGGCCGTGCGTCTCTTTTTTTT
>SWCD01011626.1_pt1 | contig 89968 bp, 92 predicted proteins | sample 4693011 | NCBI WGS metagenome assembly SWCD01 (sample SAMN10267278, study PRJNA491770) | bioreactor metagenome | isolation source: DHS bioreactor inoculated with marine | place: Japan: Omine Ridge, Nankai Trough | reverse complement strand
TCTCGCCGATGGCGATGTCCCAAACGTTGAGGGGTGCCGCCAGCATCCCGTCATAGATCTTGGCCCACTTCAGCTTCCAGAAGATGTTCATCGTCGACTCGAACACCGCACCGTTCATTGCGGATGCCGCAAGAAGCGCGGGCGCAACAAACGCGGTGTAATCCACCAGTTCACCGTTGGGGCCGACGACGTCGCCGACCAGCTTGCTGATGCCGATGCCGATCGAGAAGAGATAGAAGACCGGCTCGAAGAAGCCGGAGAAGACAATCAGCCAGAGCCGCCGGTAGACCAGGACGTTGCGTTCGAGCACGTATCGGGCCCTGATCCGACCCATTCGAGGCGGGGCGATGCGGCGATTGACTGTGACCGTCATACGTTCAGCCTCTTGTGGAACAGGCGATCTGCGACGATGGCGCCGATCCCCAGATAGGCGACCAGCACCAAGTAGTGGAATGCCGGGGCCCAGGTGGTTTCGATCCCGAGTGCGATGGCTCTCGTGGTCTCGACCGCATGCCACAGCGGCGTCACGAAGGCGATGGGCTCCATCCAATCGGGCAGTTGATCGATGGGAAAGAATGTTCCTGAGAACAGGAAGAGCGGGGTAATCACGAACCTGAACACAGTTGAGAGCCCCGTTTCGTTCTCCAACTGCGCCGCATAGGCGGACACCGGCCCGGCGAAGGCGAGACCACCGATAACGGCGGGCGGGATCACGAGTAGGGCGGTCGCCGGGCTGATCGTGCCGAAGGCGACCATAACGCCGGTGAACACGACCGCGGTGAACAGGATGCGCAACGTGACCCATCCGAAATGGCCGACGACGAGGTTGCGAATCGAGATCGGAGTGGTGAGGGCATCGTGGTAGAACTTGTTCCACTTCATTCCCGCCATGATCGGATATAGCGATTCGCCGGCTGCAGTCATCATCGTCGCCGCGGCAAGAAGACCCGGAGCTAGGAAGGTCAGATAGTCGAAGTCCAGTTGGGTGGTGCCGCCACCATCATCAACCAGGCTGCCGAGCCCGAGACCCATCGCCAGCAGGTAGAGGATGGGGTTCATGAAGGTACTGATGACCGAACCGCGCCAGGTGCGTCGATAGACGCGAGCGTTGCGCTCGATGAAGAGGAGGGACCCCGAGGTAGCCATCAGTCGATCAGGCTCCGGCCGGTCAACCGGAGGAAGACATCTTCCAGCGTGGATCGCCTGACGATCGTGCTCTCGATGTCGAGCGCCCGCTCCGTGAGGCTCACCAGGGTCTGGTCGGCGTTGTCGGTGTACAGCAGTGACCGGTCGGGCAGCGTCTCGACCCGCTTGGCGAGGCCGTCCAGATCCTGCTCCGTCGGCTGCTTGCCGAGAGGGAAGCGCAATTCGACGACATCGCGAGTGGCGAAGCGCTCGATGAGGCCACGCGGCGAGCCTTCCGCCACGATCTTGCCGTTGTCCATCACCACGAGACGATCACAGAGCTGCTCTGCCTCGTCCATGTAGTGAGTGGTGATGATCTGGGTAACGCCCTGCTGCTTGAGGCGGTAGAGGCGGTCCCACAGCGCATGTCGGGCTTGCGGGTCGAGGCCCGTTGTGGGCTCATCGAGCAGGATGAGGTCGGGTTGGTTGATCAATGCTCTGGCGATGGTGAGGCGCCGCTTCATGCCTCCGGAAAGCGGCTCGACGAGATCGTCACGTCTGTCTTCGAGATGAGCGAAGGCCAGGAGCTCATCGATGCGTTCCCTGATCACCGTCTTGGGCAGATCGAAATAGCGGCCGTAGATGAACAGGTTCTCGAAAACACTCAGCTCCGTATCGAGCAGGTTCTCCTGCGGTACCGATCCGAGGCGGGTCCTGATGCGGGCTCCGTCGGCATCGGGGTCGAGCCCGAAGACCGTGAGCAAGCCTTCGGTAACCGGGGAGACCGCGCCGATCATCTTCATGGTCGAGCTCTTTCCCGCTCCGTTGGGGCCGAGGAAACCAAAGACCTCGCCGGGCGAGACCGTGAAGTCGACGGCGTCGACCGCAGTGAAGTCTCCGAATCGTTTGGTGAGGCCCGTCGCACGGACCAGCGGCTCATTCATGGTTGGCCAACCTAGCAAAGGGATGTGACACGAATGTGATGGTCACCGGGCGGGTGGGGCGGAATGCTCGTTGATCTGGATGATCAGACCGTCAGGGTCGCTGACCGTCACCGATCGCCCAAACGGCTGTGCACAGATCTCACCAGACGGCGTGATGCCTGAATCGTTGAGCCGGGCCACGACGTCTTCGAGCGGCACTGCCGCATCGAGACCGAGACCCATGCCGTCGCCATCGTGATCGACCGACTCAGTGATATGGAGGGCAAGCGTCGCCTCGCCCACCAGGAGCTCAGTCCAGTAGGGGGAGGTGGTGACGATGGTGGCCGCGGGCAACAGATTCGTGTAGAACGCTATGGCCCGATCCATATTGGTCACGTATACGAGCGGTGTGAGTTTCATCGAGTTCTCCGATCTTGTGCCTCGAGGAGAATAGAGCAGCTACACCAGGATCCCGGCAGCGAGCAACACTCCTGTGATCAGTTGCAGACGCGCCGTCCATTTGAGCACGCCGATCAAAGCCGGTCCGCTGCGTTCGAGATGGAGCTTGCGCACGAGCCGCAGCGATATCGGGAGAGCCACGAGGGTGAGCAGCGCCCCCGGCGGAAGCCAGTCGAAAACGACGCCAACGGCCGGGACGAGCAGCGCTCCGATCACACAAAGCGCATACAGTCCAACACCTGCCGGTCGTCCCACCATCACGGCCAATGTTCTCTTCCCGGCAGCTTGGTCCGTCTCGATGTCACGGACGTTGTTGGCCAGCAGAATGGCGCTGGCGAGCAAGCCCATGGAGATGCCACCGGGCCAGACGCCCGATTCGATCGATCGGTCGAAGACGTAGCGAGTCCCTGCGGTCGCGACGAGACCGAAAAAGACAAAGACGAACAACTCCCCGAGGCCGTAGTAGCCGTAGGGGATCGGTCCGTTTGTGTAGCCCAGAGCAGCAACGATCGACGTTATCCCGATCACGAGAATCCAGACTCCACCCAGGTAGATGAGGTAAAGCCCGGCAGCAGCTGCGAGGCCAAACGCCCAGGCAATACCTGCCCACATCTGACGCGGCGTTATTAGCCCGGCTGCCACCGCCCGGGTCGGGCCAATCCTGTGTTCGTCGGTTCCCCGCGTGCCGTCGGCAACATCGTTGGCGAAGTTCACCCCGATCTGGATCAACAAAGCAGCAATCAACGTGACAACGAACGCATCCCACCGGAACGCATCAGCCCGCTCGGCCAGCGCCGTTCCCACCAACACGGGAGCGACGGCCGCCCACAGCGTTGCCGGCCGAGCCGCCAGAACCCAAGAACGAGGAGACGGCATCAGGTCGGTCCCTCCTTCAGGGGGGAAAGCGCCGCCGGCCCCCAGGCCGGGGGTACGGGGACTCGTGACGAATGCGCGAGATCTATCGGCACGGGTACGCCCTCCGGTCAGGCCCGGCTCCTAGAAGTGCCATCGGAAGTTGCGGTAGTCCTGTTTGCGCTTCTCCAAAAACGCGTCCCTACCCTCCTGGGCTTCGGCGGTGCCGTAGGCGAGACGGGTGGCTTCGCCGGCAAAGAGCTGCTGACCGACCAGGCCCTCGTCGGGGAGATTGAAGGCGTACTTCAGCATGCGTTGCGCAGTTGGGCTCTTGGTGACTATCTCCTCGGCCCACTCGAGCGCCACCTTTTCCAGATCGGCGTGCGGCACAACGGCGTTGATGGCACCCATCTCGAACGCATCCTGCGCCGAGTAGTCCCTCCCTAGGAAGAAGATCTCACGAGCGCGCTTCTGTCCGACCTGGCGGGCGAGAAGGGCGGAGCCGTAGCCGCCGTCGAAGCTGGCGACATCGGCATCGGTTTGTTTGAAGACCGCGTGTTCCTTGGAAGCGAGAGTGAGGTCGCAGACGACATGGAGCGAGTGGCCGCCGCCGACGGCCCATCCGGGAACGACGGCGATAACAACCTTGGGCATGAAACGGATCAGCCGCTGCACTTCGAGGATGTGGAGTCGTCCCAACTTGGCAGGGTCCACGCCATCGTCACCTTCGTACTGGTACCCGTCGCGACCTCTGATCCGCTGGTCTCCTCCCGAGCAGAAGGCCCAGCCGCCGTCTTTCGGTGAGGGTCCATTACCCGTGAGTAGAACGCAGCCGACGTCCGATGTCATCCGGGCGTGATCCAGTGCGGTGTAGAGCTCGTCGACGGTATGGGGACGGAATGCGTTGCGAACTTCAGGGCGATTGAAGGCGATGCGAACCGCTCCGATGGCACGGGCGCGGTGGTAGGTGATGTCGGTGAAGTCGAAGCCATCAACCGGCTCCCACGCACTTGTGTCGAAGATATCCGATACCACGTAGAGCCTCCGTTGTGTCATCTGCCGACCGATCGGCCGGCCTTTGGGCCGAGTGTCAACCGGAGTCGAGCCGGTGAACTCTGATTCGACTCCGAGCGGATACTGTAGTGACCGCATGACTACTTCTTCTTTCGACGTCGACTGGCTGGCGCGCTCCGCGGCGAACGATCCCGCAGCCCTTGCCCTCATCGAGGACGACGGGTCCCGGGTGACGTATGGAGCGCTGGACGCTCTTGCCGATCAGGCAGCAAACCGGCTCCGGGCGACCGGAGTCGAGACCGGAGACCCCACATTGGTCGCCGTGGGCAGGGTCGGAAGCTCACTCGTCGCGACACTGTGGGGAGCATGGCGGATGGGGGCGGTTCCCCTAGTGATCAACCAGAACTCACCGCATCTCGCCCAATGGGGTGGTCAGTTGCGCCAGATGTGGGAGGCGGGTGACCACGACCCTGCACGGTCGCGATTGCACACGATCATTCTGACATCGGGCAGCGGCGGTACCCCCAGGGCCGTTCGATTGACCGACACAAACGTGGCGGCGGCGGTGGCCGCTTCCCAGACACGCCTCGGGAACGACGAGTCTGACCGCTGGCTGCTGGCTCTGCCTCCCTTTCACATAGGAGGCCTCTCGGTGCTCTGGCGCTCGGCTGCCGCCGGTGGGACCGTTGTCATCCACGACAGGTTCGACGCCCCCAGGGCAGCTGCCCAAATGAAGGCCGGAACCGTCACGATGGCGAGTTTCGTGCCCACGATGCTGTATCGCATGCTGGGTGCCGATCCCGGGCCTTATGCCGAGATGCGTGGGCTACTCCTCGGCGGGGCCGCAGCAAGCCGCGGACTGGTGGAGCGAGGACTTGACGCAGGGTTGCCCATTCTCCAGACCTACGGGATGACGGAGGCGTGTTCGCAGATAGCAACAGTGGTGCCGGGGGAAGCCTTTGATTCGCTCGGCACGGTCGGGCGGCCGCTCGATGGGGTCACTATCGCAACGGGCGGAGCAGGTGTCGGAGAGATCGTGATCTCGGGGCCGATGGTGTCTCCGGGCTACCTGGGGGAACCGGATCGTGTCGGTGGCCACAACACCGGAGACATCGGCTACGTGGACGAGAACGAGCGTCTGGTGATCCTGAGCCGAGCCGACGACATGGTGATTACCGGCGGCGAGAATGTATACCCGGGGCAGGTCGCCGATGTGCTCAGCCGGCACCGCGATATCGAGCAGGTCGAGGTCGTCGGTGTGCCCGATCCGGAGTGGGGCCAGTCGCTGGTTGCCATCATCGTCGGCGAGAGGGCACAGCGGTCCCGGATCGAGACTTGGGCACAGCAGCGGATGGCTCGCCACGAGATTCCGAAGAAATGGGCGCTCATCGACGAGATCCCGCTTCAAGCCGGGGGCAAGGTCGATCGGGTTGCGCTGTACGACATCGCAAGGACAGCCGAATGAGGTGGAGTCGGGGCGAGTCCATCGTCCGGCGCCAGATCGTCCACGGTCGTCCCTGGCTCGGTTGGGTCGTCAACGTGGTTGAGGACAGCGACAGGCAGCTGGCTACATATTCACCGCAAGGCTCTCCGTTCCACTTCCCGGAAGGGGATTGGCCCACTCCGGACGGACTCCACCCCTGGCACAGCTTTGAGGCGTGGCACGGCCACGGGGCTCTCATGGTGCAGCGACCGGGCGATCCCTACGCCGTATGGCACTTCTGGGATGGCCCCGAACGGAAGTTCCGCGGTTGGTACATCAATTTCGAGGCACCGTTCGAGCGAACCGAGATCGGCTTTGACACCCAGGACCTGGAGCTGGATATCTGGATCGACCCAGCCGGGAACTGGGAGTTCAAGGACATCGATCTGCTGTGGACCCGCCATGATGAGGGTCGATTCACCTTGATCGAGGTGCGTCGCATTCTCGAGCTCGGCGAGGACATGGGCGTGATGATCGACTCCGGCGACTGGTGGTGGGACCGATCCTGGTCGGAGTTCGAACCGGATCCTGACTGGGTCACCAAGCCGATGCCGGACCGTTGGGTCGAGTTACCGACCTTGTTGTGAGCTCACCGGAACCAGCGGCGGGGTTGGTGCGCTGGCCCGGCCACCGATTCCGATTCCGGCGAGAATCAATGCGGCGCCGGCCGCGATGGCGAACGTGAAATCCTCGTGGAGAAAGACAACACCCCCAACGACACCAACCAGTGGCATGAGGTAGGCGAGCATCGAGACCTGACCGGTGGTCCCGCGCTGGTTGGCGAGCATCATCGAGCGGAAACCAAGGTAGCTCGCGACGATGCCCATCCCGGCGAGGATCATCAGGTCACTCGCGGCGATGCCGTGCCAGGGAATCACCGACCGTCCAACTACGACTCCGACGCCTAATGGGATCAATCCGGACACCGTCAGCTGGGTTGGCAGCAAGGCGACTCCGCCATGGCGGATTGCGTAGATGCGGGCCACGACCCCCGTCGTCCCGGCGATCACTGCAGCGCCGACCGCCCACAGTGCTCCGCGATACGAAGCTCCCTCGATGACACCGGGCGTGGCGACGAGCGTGGCAACCCCGCCAAAAGCGACGAGCAGGCCCAACCCCTTCCGTCGGCTGAACCTCTCGTCAGTGAAAACGAGATGGGCCGTGACTGCCGTGACGACGGGGCCAAAGGAAGCAAGCAGCGTGACCAGACCCGCAGGAAGGGTCTCCAGTCCAAGGTTGAAGAAGAGGGTCGGCAATGCCGAGTTGATCGAACCGAGCACGAGCCCGGCGATGAGGGCGCGACCATCAAGCTCGCTACGCCGCCACGCCACCGCCCAGGCGAGCCCAGCCGCGAAGAAGAACGGAAGCGCGGTCACCGCGTAGGTGTCAACCCCGCGGTCGATCAGCGACTTGGCGAACAGGCCATTCGTTCCGAACACGACCCCGGTGTAGATGACGAATGGCCAGACGTCGCGCCTGGGGTTGATGGTCTTCGTCTGGCTCACCGCGCGATTACAGCAGGTTCCAGACTCCGCGAATCCATGCTCCGCAGGGCGGTGGCGTCGCTACCTCTAGTCGAGCAGCCCGAGGTCTCGCAGGAACGCGTCGGTTGACGGCTCACGACCGAGGAACGCACGAAGGTGGTCGATGGCGTCACGGGAGTGGCCGCGGGCCAGTACCTCATCGCGGTAGCGACGGCCGACCTCGGGGCTGAGGATGCCCTCGGCGGCGAACACTGAGAACATGTCATCCCCGTATACCTTGGACCAGAGGTAGCCGTAATAGCCGGCGTCGTATCCCCCCATGAGATGGCCAAAGCTCGCCCCGAAATGGGTTCCCTCATAGAACTCGAACCCGGTCAGTTCGTATGCATCGCGGTAGGCCTGATCGACGTCGACGGGACCCGGCACGCCATGCAGATTCATGTCGAATTGACCGAGAAAGATCTGCCTCATGGTGAGCAGGCCGACATTGAGATCGCGAGCCGCGACGAGACGCTCAACGAGGTCGTCGGGGATCGCTTCCCCGGTTTCATGATGTCGGGCAAACCGCTGCAGCACCTCGGGTTGCCACATCCAGTGCTCCATGATCTGCGATGGGGCCTCGACGAAGTCCCACTCGGTGTCGAATCCGGCGAATCGAGCGAGATCGACTGTTGTCAGGCAGAAGTGGAGGATATGCCCGAACTCGTGGAAGAGGGTCAGTGCCTCGTCGTGTTTGAGCAGCGATGGCGCGCTATCCGTTGGCTTGGTGAAGTTGGCAACGATGGCAGCGATCGGCTTCCGGTAGGAGCCGTCTTCGAGGAGCTGGCCGCTGACGAGCGGGAAGGCGGCGGCGTGCCCGAATTTACCGTCGCGGGGGAATAGGTCTGCATAGAAGTAGGCGATGGGATCGTCATCGCCGGCATTGCGGATCTCATACAGGTACACATCGGGGTGCCAGGCGTTGGCGTCTTCGATGCGCCGGTAGTCGAGGCCAAAAACCTCACCGGTGATCTCAAACATGCCATCGACGACCTGCTCGAGCGGGAAGTACGAGGCGACCTCGTTTTGGTCGATTCCGTATTCGCGCTTGCGAAGCTGGGTGGCGTAGTAATTGCTGTCCCAGGACTGCAGGGTTGTGCCGCCCATCTCGTCGCTCAGGGAATCGGTGTCGGCCTGAAGCATTCCCGCCATGACGGCGATGTCGTCGTCACGCTTCGTCGCCAGCTGCGGAACCACGGAGGCGTAGAAGTCGACGACGGCCTCGGGGGTCCTGGCCATCTTCAGTTCCATGGCGTTGTGCGCCCAGGTGGGGAGGCCGAAGAGACCGGCCATCTGGCTGCGCAGCTCGACGGCTTCGGCAAGGAGCGGGTTGTTCTGCTCGGCCGCACGGTTCCAGAACTTGAACTGGATCGCCTTGCGCAGATCGCGTCGATCGGCCTGCTCGATGAACGGGATGTAGTCGGGGTATGCCATCCCCACCTTCATGGTTCCCGGCTCGGAGCCTTCAGACAGGCCTGCGATGTACTCCGGGGGCAGGCCACTGAGGTCTTCCGGTGCCACTTCGATGAAGTCGTCCCACTCATCGAGGTTCTTCGAATACTCGACCTGAAGCTCGATGAGTCGTTGCTGGAGCCGTTGCAGCTCGGCGCGGTCCTCTGCCGACAGCTCGTGGCCTGCCCGGCGGAAATCGCGCATCCAGTGGTCGATCAGCCTCTCCTCAATGCCGGTCAGCGCCTTCGCTTCTGCCGACTCGCTGTACTCATGCACGGCCTGATAGAGGTCCGAGCGGAAGACGAGGTTGGTCGCCCACTTCGACAGCTGCTCCTCCACTTCGGTTGCCTTGTCTCGCACGACCTTGTCCGGGTGAACCCGGGCCATGAAAGGGGATTGGCCGTAGGCGTCGGCAAGCACGGTGCCGGCGACCTCGAGCGGTGCAATGGTATTTGCCCAGCTCCGGGGGGTTGCGGTGACGGAATCGGAAACGAGCGCATCGGCCTTGGCAATGGCGTCACTGGCGATCTTCTCAACGAGGTCGGCAGTGGTTGGGGTGTAGTCGTAGAGCATGGCTGGGGAGGGTAGCGGTCCCAGCCCGTCTCGCTTTCAGGAAGCGATGGCCAGCTTCACGACAATCGGGCGGTGCTCGACGCCGAACGCTGGACCCAGATACCGGTCGATGGTGGTCAGATCTTCGCTGTGAACCAGGTGGTCGAAGGGAAGCCGGAAGAACGCCCAACGATCGGCGGGCCACGTCGTTTGGATGCCATAACCCTCGAGCGAGTTGACGAGGTCGGCATCGGCGAGCAGGTTCTTGAACTGATGGGACCATGGCGACGACTGGAAGTCGCCGACTACGACTGTCGACATGGATTCCTGCCGTGCCATCCGCGTCACTTCGGCGAAGTACTTGTCACGCAGACCGGCATCGGCCTCGTTGCTGGCGGGTCGGGACTGGATTGCGTAGATCGCAACAGGCCGCCCGGCGATTGATGCTTCAACCCGGACCACGACGTCGCGGACGCTGGTGACCCGGAGCAACTCGGCGTCGATGTGCTCCTTGGCGAGGACTGCGATTCCGTAGGTGCGGTCGACGGGCATGTCATTCAGGATTTTGTACGGATCCGCCAACTCGACGGCGTTGGTCCAGTCACTCGTTGCGTCAACGAGTACCACGATGTCGGGATCGATCGACTCGATCCAGCGGAACGTGGTGTCGCGGATCGAGCTGCGCTGCCCGACGTTGAAGCTGACGATGCTCAGCGCATCGCCCGATGCAGCCGGGGCCGGGTTGTTGAGGTAGAGAGGGAGCAGGACGAGCCCGTTCACGATTGCCATGGCCATGAAGAAGAGCCCGGTCGCCTTGGAAAACACGAGCGAATATGCCAGGGCGACGAGCAAAAGCACTACTGCCAGGTGGGCGCGAAAGTTGGCGGCAAAATCAAACAGCCACCAGGTAGATCCAAAGAATCCGAGCACTGTGGCCAGCGTCGCGGCCACGCCGAGCGCGACCAGCCCGAATCCGATGAACCCCTGGCCAACGGCCACACTGGCACTGGTCTTGCGTTGGGCAGCCATTATTGATCTCCAAGGGCGTAGAAGTATCCGTCTCTGGATCCGACGTACACACGTCCATTCCAGACAGCCGGCGTTGATTCGATGCAACCACCGGTCACTCGTGACTCCCATTGCGCTGCCGGTTGGCGCGGGTCGCTTATGTCATAGGCTCTGAATCCGGAATCGATCTCGCAGTCAATGGCAACAACCAGAGTCTGATCGACCACCACCGGCGAGGACCACGCGTGAGATCCTACGGCGTCGCGCCATACAACTGCGCCACTTTCTGTGTCCACCGCAAGAAGATCTCCGGTGTTGCTCGGTGCGTAGAGCACCCCGTCTCCCAAGGCTGGCGTAGCCCAGATGCCGCCATCGATCCCGCCAACGCTGGGTACAGCGACGCTCCAGACGAGCGGATCATCGGGCCGGGATGGGTCCAGTTTGACCAGTTGGCCGATCTCGGCTCCTCGGGACGTCCCGAGGTCGATCTCGCTCGACACGTACAACATGCCGTCCTGGTCGACGACGATCGTGGCATCGACGTCGTCGCCCATCCAGAAGTCGAACACGATACGGTCCGTATCCCAGTCACCGTCGGAGATGTCGATCCCGAGAACGCGTCCGGCGCTGTTGGCCACATACGCCGTGTTCTCGAAGACAGCGGTCGAGCTTTCGACAGACTGCTGCCGACCCACGGCCTGAAGCAGGTCGTCGGTCCACATGGGAGTCGAGTAGAGGATCTCTGGTTGCACCGTCACCAGACCTGTTTCGTCGCGTTCGCGGTTCAGCTTTACCGTAAACCACCAGGAGTTTTCTCCCCCCAAAAGCAGCAGGTCGTTCACGATCGCAGCGCTGGAGTCCCAATCGTTATTCCACATCCCGGCGACCGCAGACGCCTCCAAGCCCCAGACCTCCGTTGGGATATCTCGATCGAGGGCGATGATCCGGTATCTGGAGTCCCTCGACCCGGCGTACAGGAGCGGGAACCCATCGGGGTCGAGGACCACCGAGCCCTTGATGATGTCACCCATGTAGAAGTCAGGCCTGGTGCGCTCCCCGGTGGCTGCATCAAGGAAATGGATGTTCTTGTCGTATGCACCGAAGATCACCTCGGTGACGCCGTCGGGCCGCTCCCAGACTACGGGCTGGCCCGTCCAACCTGTCCCGCACCACACGGTTGCCTCACCGCCGATCGCCGAAGTTCCACACATCGCCGTCTCCGGGAATCTCCAGAGCACATCGAGGCCATCGCCAAGAGGTCCGGTTCCGTAGTAGCTGCGGGTGGGGTTGCCGCGGAACATCGTGAGACCAATCACGTCACCCCAGGGTTGCGCGACCGTTGTTGCGGGGACCAGCGAGGGGGGGACCGTGGTGGTCGTGGTGCTCGGTGCTACCGACGTCGTCGTTACCAGGCCGGCTGTCGTTGGAGTCAGCTCCGGTAGCGGCTCGAGCGCCGAGGTCGTCGGTGGGGCCGTCCCGGTCTCGGAGCCCGCAGTCGCGGACGTACACGACGCAATCGCGACGGTGAGCAGAAGTAGGGCGGTCGTTGCCCGAAGTGACATCAGCCGATTGTAGGAACGGGCGCGCCGCAAACCAGGGCTTCGGCATCATTCACCGTCCGGTCTACTCTTCCAACAATGGTCGTAAGCGACACATACCTCAACGAGTTCTCCGAGCCGATCGGGTATATGGACTTCGCCGCGGTCGGCCCGCCCTCACGGCGGGTCCGCGGTGCCGTTGCCGATGCTTATGCAAGGGCGTCCGCACCGGACGGTCGGGTTGGCCCGGCGATGCTGGGTTCGTACGAGGCCGCATTGGGCACGTACGGGAGATTCCTCGGGGTAGCTCCAGAGTTGGTGACGGTCGTTCCCAACACTTCCAGCGGCCTGTTTCACATCGCGTTTGGACTGGCGCCGTTCGGTGGCAATGTTGTTGTTCCTGCTCACGAATTCCCGGCCAATCTCTACCCGTGGCTGCGGGCCGCCGGGATGGGTGGCCTCGAGGTGCGGATCGTCGACGTTCCCGATCGTCGCGTCACCGCCGGTGCGCTGAGCGACGCGGTCGACGACCAGACGCGGGCCATTGCGGTGAGTGCCGTCGACTACCTGTCTGGTTTCAGAGCCGATCTCGTGTCGCTGCGCGAACTTGCTGATGACGGACTGCTCGTTGTCGACGCTGTTCAGGGGCTTGGTGCGATCGATATCTCATCGGCCCCCGCCGACGTGATCGTGGCCGCTGGGCTCAAGTGGCTGCGAGCCGGCTTTGGCGCGGGACTGCTTGCCGTGTCACCGCGATCCATCGAGATGATGCACTCAACACTCACCGGCTGGTGGGGAGTCGAGGACTCCTTCGATTGGGATACTCCTCCGCCCCATCCGGCCCGTGGTGATGCCGAACGATTCCATGACGGTGGACCTCCGTTCTTCGGTGTGATCGGCCTGGCTGCAGCCATCGAGGTAATCGAGGCGGAGGGCATGTCGGTCATCAGCGAGACCATCCTCGAGAACGTGAAGGCAGTTGAGGACGTCGTGAGAGCTGCGGGCGCTGTGGTTCTCGATCCGTGGGACGAAGACGATGAGCGTTCCGGCATCCTCTCTTTTCACCTGCCGTCAGAGCCAAGCACCGTTACGACGCAGCGGCTTCTAGACGCCGACGTCATCGGGTCGCTGAGCGGAGACTGGGTGAGGCTCGCACCTCATGCGACCACCGACCTCGGCGTGCTCGATGTTCTCGCCGAGGTACTCGACGCTTCTGATTAATCGTCAGACACGTCAGCACTATGCTCGCGCGCATCAACTTTGGAGGAAATATGTTTACCACCAAGACGTCCTGGACTCGAGTGCTTGTTGTGCTCGCGGCCCTTGCGCTTCTTGCGGGAGCTTGCGGAGGAGATGACGACGGCACGGACGAGACAACGGCCGCGCCCGAGACCACTGCGGCACCTGAGACCACTGCGGCACCTGAGACCACTGCCGCACCCGAGACCACTGCCGCACCCGAGACCACTGCAGCGCCTGTCGATGCGTGTGCTGTTGAGAACCTGAATCTGGTCAACGCCGGGCAACTCACCGTTGCGACCGGTGAGCCGGTGTTCCCGCCCTGGATGGGAGTCGGCGACGACAACTTCGACGTCCCTGAGTCAAAGACGGGGTTCGAGGGTGCATTGGTCTATGCGCTGGCTGCGGAGCTGGGATTCTCCGACGATCAGGTGAGCTTCGTGCGCACCGGTTTCGCCGAGGCGATCGCTCCCGGGCCGAAGGACTGGGATTTCAACATCCAGCAGTACTCGATCAGCGCCGACCGCGATGAGGTAGTCGATTTCAGCGACCCGTATTACACCACTCGTCAAGCTCTCGTGCTGTTCCCGGACTCGCCCTACATCGGGGCGACCACCGTCGAAGAGCTCAAGGATGCAACTCTCGGAGCTGCAATCGGCACGACTTCGCTCGACTTCGTCGAGAACGTGATTCAGCCGAACACCGAGGCGAGTGTCTATGACGAGAACGTGGACCTCGAAGCCGCGATGCGTGCCGGCCAGATCGACGGACTCGTTGTCGATCTGCCGACGGCTTACTTCATCATCGCCGTTCAGGTTGAGGGTTCGGTGATCGCCGGTCAGTTCGAGTCCGCAGCCGCAGCGCCGGACAATTACGGCCTGCTGTTCGCCGATGGCAACGAGCTGGTCACTTGTGTCAACGAAGCTCTTGCCGAGCTCAAGAGCGCCGGCACCCTGCAGCTGCTCGAAGACACCTGGCTGACCCAGGAAGGCGCCATTCCGGTCATCACGGGATAGCGTCCAACAGATTCGATTGAGAGCGGGGCTCGCAACCGCGGGCCCCGCTTTCTATTGGGAGACAATGCGGCAGCTATTCTCACGGCGTCCACGGAGGAGATGAGGAGGATGAGTTTGTCGTGACGACTTCGCCTGACAAGCTCCGTAGCCCCGGATTGTGGCCTTCACGCAACAAGCGCCGGCGCCATGTAGAGGAGGGCGCCAGGAGCGCACTCATCGCCGCCGCCTCAACGGTCATCCTCGTTGCCATCGTCCTGTGGTGGATTCTGACTTCCGAAGCCTGGCCCGCAGTGCAGAAGCAGTTCTTCAACATGGACCACTTCTGGAAGTCGTTCCCCGATGTGCTTGGAGGCTTCTGGCTCGACATCAAGATGTTCCTCATCGCCGAGGTGTTGATCCTGTTCTTTGCCCTGGTCCTGGCGATGATTCGCTCGTTACGCGGTCCGGCGTTCTTCCCGCTCCGGGCACTGGTGGTCGTCTTCATCGACCTCATTCGCGGTGTTCCCATCATCTTGCTGATCCTGCTGCTCGGTTTTGGCATCCCGGCTTTGCAGCTGAGCGGTGTCCCCACCAGCCCGCTGTTTTGGGGCGTGGCGACGTTGATCATCAGCTACAGCGCCTACACAGCTGAGGTCTATCGAGCCGGGATCGACTCGGTGCACGAGAGCCAGCGCATGGCGGCTCGATCTCTTGGCCTCACCCAGATGCAGACGCTGCGCTACGTTCTGGTGCCTCAGGCGATCCGCAACGTCATCCCCGCTCTTCTCAATGGCTTCGTCAGCCTGCAGAAGGACGTTGCCCTGGTCTATGTGCTCGGGGTTCGTGAGGGTGTTCGCGAGGCTCAGATCTACATCGCTGGGACCTTCAACTACACGCCATATATCGTGGCGACGATTCTCTTCCTCCTGGTGAGCGTGCCGGTGGCCCGTTTCACCGACTGGTATACCGAGCGTGACCGAAGACGGAGACAGGCGGTGGGCAGCTCATGACGGCGAAGATCGAAGTACGCAATGTCGTGAAGTCGTTTGACGAGAAGGTCGTCCTGCGTGATGTTGATCTGGTCGTCGATCCCCATGAGGTGGTCTGCCTCATTGGATCATCGGGTTCCGGCAAGTCGACCCTGCTCAAGTGCATCAATCTCTTGGTTGACATAGATGCAGGGGACATCCTGCTCGACGGCACTGCGATCACGGACCCTTCCGTCAACCCCAATGACGTCCGGCAGCGGATGGGGATCGTGTTCCAGGCGTTCAACCTGTTCCCGCATATGAACGTGCTGGAGAACATCACCTTGAGCCCGGTGAAGGTCCACGGGATTTCCAAGGACGAGGCTGCAGATCGGGCCCACACCCTTCTCGAGCAGTTCGGGCTCCTCGACAAGATCAACGAGTATCCCGACCGCCTCTCCGGTGGTCAGCAGCAGCGCGTTGCCGTGGTGCGGGCGCTGGCCACGCAGCCTGAGCTGATGCTGTTCGACGAGGTGACCTCTGCCCTTGACCCCGAACTGGTTGCCGAGGTCCTCGGCGTGATCCGTGGTCTCAAGGAGGACGGCATGACGATGATCATCGCCACCCACGAGATGGGGTTCGCCCGCGACGTCGCCGATCAAGTCTGCTTCCTCGACAATGGCGTAATCCTGGAGAAGGGCGAGCCGGCACGGATCTTCAAGGAGCCGGAGCAACCCCGTACCCGCCAGTTCCTGCAACGGATCGTGGAAGCCGGCCGACTCTAGGTTTTGACTGCGGTTCCCTGGATCAAGCCACCGCTGTCCGAGGCCCAGATATCGTCGATGTTCCACGACGAATCTCTGAGGAGTCGCTCGGTGTCCTGATTGGCCCGGCACCCGCCGGAGACCCTTTCCCAAAGCGGGTGGAAGCGGTCCTGGAGCCTGGCCATGCGGGGTTTGCCTGAACGCACGTGCTCGAGGAAGTGGAGGGCGCCACCCGCTGTTGTCACTCTGGCGAACTCCGCCAGGGCGTCACCCGGGTCGGGGATGGTGCACAGCGACAGCCCGACAACGACTGTGTCGAATGCCCCGTCCGGAAACGGCAAGCGTCTGGCATCGGCGGCGACCAGTTCGACTTGCACCGGGCTTTCCCAGGTACGGTGGATTGCCCGGCGCAGCATCCCTCGGTGATTGTCGATTCCGACGACGAGATCGGCTTTCCGGTAGTGGGGGATATTGAGCCCGGTGCCGATGGCGATCTCGAGAACCCTTCCGGTTGCGGCGGAGCAGAGCTGAGCCCGCTGATGGCTGAGACCGAATCGATCCTGGGGGACCATGAACAGGTCGTAGATGCGGGCAAACATCGAGTGCGGAGCTGTCGCCATATCGACACCCTACAGGTGGGGCGGCTCGGCGTTAGTCTGCGGCGCATGACCGAGGCACCAAGCAAGCGGACCGAAGTGCGGCGACTCCCGGAGCGGGGCAGATACGACCGCGGGCTGATCAATTCGATCCTCGACGAGGCACTCATCTGTCACGTCGGCTTCGTGCATGAGGGCGCCCCCGTCGTGATCCCGTCGATTCACGCCAGGGTGGGCGACACCCTCTATCTCCACGGGTCACCGGCAAGTCGCATGCTGCGATCGATGCGGTCTGGCGACGAGATCAGCGTCAACGTGACTCTGCTCGACGGACTAGTCGTCGCTCGTGCGGCCTTCCACAACTCGATGAACTACAGGTCGGTTGTCGTCTTTGGTTCCCCGCGGATCGTCACCGATGCTGATGAGAAGTGGGACGCGTTGGAGGCGATCACCGAACATGTCGTTCCCGGCCGTTGGGCGGATTCGCGCCCGATGACCGAGAAAGAGATGAAGGGGACTCTGGTCGTTGCCCTCCCTCTGGGTGAGGCGTCGGCGAAGGTGCGCGCCGGAGGCCCGGGCGATGACGATGAGGACTACGGCCTGCCGATCTGGGCAGGGGTGATTCCGCTGACCTTGACGCCGGGAGAGCCGGTCGTGGATGAACTCCTGCGTGTCGATGTTCCGGTGCCGCCGTATGTCGGCAAGTACAAGCGCCCGAACTGACGGCCCCGGTTCCGCGCCGGAATCCGGGTTATTTCTCGGAATATCGTCTTGCGCGACGTGGTTCTTTCCTGTTCCGAGATTTCTCTCGGATCTAGGTTGCATCTCTATAGGTTTCAGGTATAATCCGAGAATAATCTCGGGAGCGATGAGGCTTGTATGGGTGAAGAGACTCTTGGTGACACCGTGGCAACAGCACTTGGAGGCCAAATCCGGGCCGCTCGGCGGGAACTCGGAATGACTCAGGTTGACCTTGGCGAGATGCTCGGTATCGACGAGGACTATCTCGGGCTCGCAGAACAGGGTCGACATCCGCTCTACTTCGACAGGCTTGTTGAGATGCTCGATGCGGTGGGCCTCGCGCTCGTTGCTGTTCCGAAGTCCACCCTCAGTGATCGATCTCGGGTGTAGGTAACTGATGCTCGACGTTTACCTCTATCACAGGCACGTGGCGACATTGATCGATGCAGGCGACGGCGAGTTGGCGCTCCAATACACCCATGAGGCAATGGATGTCGGCGCTGCCGCTCGACTTTCCCTGTCCCTGCCGGTTCGCTTCGAGCGCTACCCGTCCCGCCTCGGTGCGAACCGATGGGTTGTATCGGTGCTTCCGGAATCTCATATCCGCGACCGTATGGCCAGAGAGTTTCGGATAGCCCCGGGGGATCACTCAGGGATGCTGCTTCGCGTAGGCCGTGACATAGCGGGTGCCGCGGTGATCGTGCCGCAAGGTGAGCCCGAGCTTGCCGAACACGCGAAGGTTGAACCAGCAACAACGAGCGACGTTGTCCAATTGATCGAGCAGCTCGATTGGCGGCCGCTTGGCGTGGATCTCACACGGGGAGTGCGTTTGTCTCTTGCCGGTGTCCAGGACAAGCTCCTTCTTGTGCGGCGTTCTGATGAAGGCTGGGCGAGGCCGATCAACGGGTATCCGTCAACGCACATCATCAAGCCCACCCCAAGCCAGTTCCCCGGACTTGCTACGAACGAGCTGTTCTGTCTGAGTCTTGCTTCGCTCTGTGGATTCGATACTCCTGAGGCATGGATCGAGCGGTTCGAATCGGTGGACGCACTCGTCGTCCGGCGGTACGACAGATACCCAACAGAGAGCGGGACGATCGAACGCCTGCACCAGGAGGACTTCTTATCGGCCCTGGGTTACAGCTCGATCGACAAGTATGAGGTCGACGCGGAGAGGGGCTCGGTCGGGCCCTCATTGCGTGACTTTGCCCGACTGATTAGCGACTATCTGGGCCGTGCCAACCTCACCTGGCTGCTCAGGATCGTGGCCTTCAATGTTCTCATCGGTAATGCCGACGCTCATGCTCGGAACCTCTCGATGCTTCTCCTCCCGGATGGTCGTGTCAAGCTCGCTCCGTTGTACGACTTGGTTGCGACGCGCCACTATCCGGAGCTCAACTCGGATCTTGCGCAGCTCATCAACGGGCATATGTCGATTGATGGCTGCGCTCTCGAAGACCTAATCGCCGAGGCAGACACGTGGGGAGTTCCAGAGCGCCTCGCAACGCGCCAGGTGACCGATGTGGTGACGTCCGCCCTGGGCAGCATGACGCAGGCGGGGCAGCTGGTTGGAGACATGGGTGGCGACCCGGCGGTAGTAAGCGAGTTGGAGGACTACATCGCCGCGCGCAGCGACCTTCTCCTTCATTGAGCCTCGGGCGAGGCTCTCAGGATTGACGATTCCCCTGCTGCCGGCCCGTTCTCCGGAGCGGTCCCTGGATCTTTAGACGGCGTTTGTTCGACAGTTAGCGATCGCTTAACTCAGCTTCCTGCATTGTTGCCCGGACGGGGTAGGGATTCCGTCCCAGCAATCAAGGAGATGAGAAGTTGAGCAACAAATCCGCAAGCGGGGGAAGTCGATTCTCCACCTCGCTCATAGTCGGGCTCCTGTTGGTGCCGATGAGTGCAGTCGCCGCGGTGGCGCTGGTGAACCCGGATGCCGCAGCCGAGTCCGAGGAGGTCGCAGCTGTTGTGGAGGTCGTCGACGAGACCACATCGACCACGGTGGCGGGCGATGTCGAGGTTCCTGAGATTGCATCCGCCGACGATCTCGTCGAGGCCTGCGGTGAGCAGGGCCTGCTTCTCGTCACCAAGGAAGCTGATGCGTCGATCAGTCCTCTAGAGCAGGCCGCGCTGGATTCGCTCCGCGCCATTTGCTCCGGCGAAGGCATGGAACTGCCCGGACCTCCGGCACCGGAAGCGGTCGTTGAGACCGTCACCGTCGTTGCCGCACCATCCGGAAGCAGCTCGTCCGACTCGGATAGCAGCGGTGACGATGACGATGCTGCCGAATTCGAAGAGGAGTACGCCGAGACGGTGGCCTATATCAATGCCGCCATTGCCGAAGGCGCCCAGGGCGAGATGATCGACCTGGCTCGGGCTCTCGTTGCTGAGGCGGGCGCTCTTGCTGATGCCGGCGACTACGACGGTGGCATGGACAAGCTCGATGCCGCTTGCGACGCAGCCGACCGGGCCGATCGTGGCAGCAGTCATGACGATGACGATGACGACGACGATGACGATCACGACGAAGACGATGACCACGACGATGACGACGATCACGACGATGACGACGATGACCACGATGAAGATGATGACGACGAAGAGGACGACGACTAGCCAATGGCTGAGGCACGTTCGAACGCCGTATCGCTTCTGGCCGCCCTCGTGGTCGCCGTCACCGGGTTGATCCCCGTCGTCTGGCTTCTCACTTCCCCGGCCGAGCAATCAGTGGTCGAGGGGGAGGTCGTGGCAACAACCACGACCTCCCCTGAGGTCACGACTGTGGTCGTTGAGCCAATACCCGAACTCGAAGTTGATGAGCTGGATCCATCGATCGTCCGGGTGCTGCAGGCAAACGGATACGCCGAGCTGGCTCGAGAGCCAGACCTGGATAACGAGCTCCCCGACGCAGTGACACGGGTGCTCATCGAGAACGGCGCAGTACTCACGGTCGTCGAAGAAGACCCGCTCCCGGAAGAAGGCTGACATGCTGAAGCGACTCTTTCCCAGCAGATGGGCCAGGATCGTCGCCTGGACCGGCGCCGCATTGGCGTGGGGAACCTCCGTCATCGCGGTACAGGCCGCCGCCGAGCAGGATTCAACGATGGCAGAGCCCCAGCCCATCCCTGAACCCGAGGCCGAGGTCCAGGAAGTTCCCGAGCCGGTTGCTGTTGTCCCCGCCGTACCGGAGGATGGTCTTGTTGTCATCAGATACACACCCGTCCCGCCGCCGCCCCCTGAGGTCATAACCAGAACAGTCACAGTTGGTGGCGGGGGTGGTGGTGGCGGTGGGGGCACCACCACCAGTTCCGGTGGTGGTGGGGGTAGTCGCCCGTCAATCAACGATGTCGTCGTGAGCTCCGGATCATGAACCGGATCGAGTTTCGGGCGATGGGCACCCTCGTCGTGGCATCGGGCGCCAACGTCGCTGACGTGGAGCCCTTCTTCGCTGCGGCCGAAGCGGTGTTCAGCCGTTTCGACACATCGAGCGAACTCACTGCACTCAACGAGAACCCCACCGAGGTCGTCGCAGTCTCCGCTGAGCTGGCCTCGTGTCTTTGCGCAGCCGCCGAGCTACGGGACCGTACCGGCGGGTTGATCGACCCGGCGGTCGGAGCCGCCGTTATCGACTGGGGCTACGACCGAACCTTCGCCGAGGTTACCGACGGGGAACGCCCGGGAGAGGTCGGCGGCGTAGGTCCCTGGTCCGTTCACGGCAACCAGGTGCGGCGCGCTTCCGGCGTCCGCCTCGATCTGGGTGGGATCGCCAAGGGCTGGACCGCAGACCGTGCCGTCGAACTGGGGCTGGCAGAAATGGTCTCTGCCGGGGGTGACCTGCGAACGAGGCTGTCGGATACCGTTGTTGCCATCGAGGATCCGTGGGGTGAGGTCGCGGCTCGGATTCGTCTCGACGATCGGGGCCTTGCCACTTCGTCTTCCACCCGACGGCGCTGGAAAGCCGGCGGGACGGAAGCTCATCACATCATCGACCCCCGCCGCTTGGAGCCTGCCGTGTCTCCGATCTTCAGCGCGACGGTCATCGCTCCCACCGCGGTTGCAGCCGAAGCCGGGGCAAAAGCCGTCCTGCTCCATGGTGAGTACGGGCTGGTGTGGGCCGAGCAGCAGGATTGGATCGACGCCGCCCTTGTGGTCTGGCACGACGGCAACGTCTTCGCCACCACCGGCTGGGACATGGCGGCGTGAGAGGAGAACCGACATGAGCATTGAATGGATGGCCATCAGGGGATCGGGGATCATCGCGTTCCTGCTGCTGGCCGGTTCGACCACATGGGGTCTGTTGATCTCGACCAAGGTGCTCGGCCGGGCCGTCAAGGCCAAGGGTGTTACCTGGTTTCATGAGTCGCTTGGTATCGGGTCGCTCGTGGCGACAGGTGTCCACATGTACTTCCTGTTCAACCACGACTACATCGATTTTGGCTATCGAGCCCTCTTCGTTCCGGGAGCGTCGGCATGGCGGCCGCTGGCTGTCGCGCTTGGTGTGGTCGCCTTCTACATGATGTTTGTGATCACCGTCAGCTTCTATGTGAAGAAGTGGATCGGCCAAAACGCATGGCGGGCGATTCACATGATGTCCTTCGGCACGTTCGTCGCGGCCGGTCTGCACGGTGTATTCAGCGGCACCGACACGTCGCACCCGGTTGTGCTCGGGATGTACGTCGGCTCGCTGGCAATAGTCGGCATGTTGCTGGTGATTCGGATCGCCCAAGCGGCGGCCCCGGAACGACCGGTGCGAGCTCCCCGCCGGCCGGCCAAGGAACCTGTTGAGGCAACTTCCTAAGAAGCGAGCGGCATCGTCACCGTAACTCTGCCGCCACCACTGCCCGAGGTGCCGATGATGAGTGCGCCACCGCCTGCGCCTGCGGTTCGGGCGGCGATGTCGAGGCCGAGGCCGGTCGAGCCACCTGAGCTGAGACCTCGCTCGGCCATGTCGGCGCTGAACCCGGGACCCTGATCGTCGACGATGAGCATCACGTTCCGCTCGTCGATCGTGGCGACGGCGACCGTGAAGCCGACACCCTCGTCGGTGTGGGCGAAGACATTGCCGATCAAAGCATCGATCATTGCTGTTGCGTCATCGGCGCCGATCAGCACCCGGGCGGTCTGCCCATCGGCCATATATTCGAGCGTGCGCTCCTGTTCCTCGGCGAGGGCGGTCCAAAACTCGACTCTCTGTTCCGCGACCGCACCCAGGTCACAGCTGCGGTCGGCATCCGATCGGATCGGCCTTCTGGCTTCATTGATGACGAAGTCAACGGTGCGCTCCAGTTCATCCAGATCGTCGATCAGTCGCTCGGTTCTGGGTCCCGGTTCGAGGGCTTCGGCATCGAGGCGAACCGCGGTGAGAGGGGTGCGAAGCCGGTGGGAGAGGTCGGCGGCCGCCTCTCGCTCCATTCGCAACAGGTTCACGATGCGGTCGGCGAGGTCGTTGAGCTCTACGGCAACCTCCTGGACTTCGGGTGGTCCCGACGGGGTGACCCGGGCCTCGAGGTTGCCTTCGCCGAGGATGGCTGCGGTCGCCGATAGCTCCTTGACCGGCTGGACCATGGATCTGCCGAGGCGATCGGCGACAGCAATGCCGATGGCTACCAAGGCGAGGCTGAGCCCGATCAGAATTGCCGTCGATCGGGTTACGCCTTCGGTTAGCGCTGCGTCGCTCACAAATACCCTGACGACGACGGTCTCTCCTGTCGCCGGCAGCAGCACCGGGGCATAGATGGCCTGGCCGCCTTTGACCTTCGCCCGGAATGTTGCGCCGTTGAGGGCAGCTTCGATGTTCTCGGTGGCCGGCACGGGCTCCCCGATGACCTCTTGCTCGGTCTCCGTCGCGACGATGTAGGAGGTGGGGTATTCGTCCCTTATGGCGCGAACGCTCGAGATCAAGGTCGCAGTGTCGGGACCGGGGGCGCGGAGAGCGATCAATTGGGCGATCTGCTCGGCTTCGTTCTGTCCGGCGCTGGCTGCCCGGTCTGCCGCGAGATCGCGGACCATCAGCGTGAGCGGGAACAGGAACGCGATCACGACCATCGCGGTCACGGCGCCAACGACGAGGTTGAGCCGCGCTCTCACGAGCCCGGGTCGACGAGCTTCACCCCGACGCCACGGCGGGTATGGATGTAGCGCGGCTCCGCGGCGGTTTCGCCGAGCTTCTTGCGGAGCCAGGACAGGTGAACGTCGACGGTCTTGTCGGCGCCGCCGTAGGGCTGCCTCCACACCGCGGCGAGCAATTCCCGCTTGCCGATCATCTTGCCCGGGCGCTCGGCGAGGTAGGCGAGGAGTTCGAACTCCTTGGCGGATAATTCGAGGGGCTCATCCCCGAGCGTTGCCTCGTGAGCGTCGGGGTCGATACACAGCTCGCCGATGGTGATGCGGCCGGTGTCGCTGACGGTCGCGGCCCGGCGGAGCAGCGCCCGGATGCGAGCTTCGAGATGGTCGGTCGAGTAGGGCTTGATGACGTAGTCGTCCGCACCGGCATCAAAGATCTTGACGATTGCGTCCTGGTCATCCCGTGCCGTCGCCACGATGACGGGCACCTCGCTCACCGACCGGATCATCTGGAGGGCGTCCGCCCCATCGACATCGGGAAGGCCGAGGTCGAGGACAACGATGTCGACGTCGCCGCTGACGGCCTTCTGCACACCGTCCATTGCGGTGGCGGTGGACTCGACGTCATGACCGCGCTCGGCCAGGCGTGTTGCCAGCGCCTGACGGATCCGCTGGTCGTCTTCAATGAGGAGTACCGATGCCATGGGAGGAAGTTACACGGCCGTTCGGGCAAAAGTCGGCAGGAGGAGGGCGGTTTCATTGTGATTTAGCCTTCGGTTAACCCACGGTGCCGAATGGTGATGCATGCTGGAAGCGATGAGACGCTATATGGGCATAGGGGCTGCGTGGCTCGGTGCGACCGTGCTGTCGGTGCTGATTGCATCGGCAGCGGTCGCCGGTATCCGCGACCGGGTGGTGGAAACGCCGGTTGCGATCGGTGCGCCGACGACATCGACCACTTTGGCGCCGGAGGCAACGAGTTCGACGACCTCCGCGACGACTGCGACCACGACGACCGCGGCAGCCCCGGTCACCGAGACGACGGTCGCTACTTCTGATGCACCGACTGAGACGACGACCACTGTCGGTGATTCGACAACGACGACGGCGCCGCCGGCGACAACGACGACCACAACGACTTCACCTCCGCAGACCACAACGACGGTGGCGATGACCAATCAGACTCACACTCTCATTGGGGGTTCGGTCACCCTGTCGGTCGGCAATGGCGAGGTCTGGGTGGTCTCTGCAGTCCCCAGCGCCGGCTTCGATGTCGACATCGAGCATGCCGGGCCCAAGGAGGTCGAGGTCAAGTTCGAGAGCAACGACCACAAGTCGGAACTATCCGCCAAGTTCGAAGGCGGCGAGCTCAAGGTCGAGAAGGAAGAAGAGCCCCGTCACGGGGATGACGACTGAGCTCGCTCGACGGGTAGATTGTCGACCATGGACGCAGGATGCTGCGATGGTCAGGCAATTCGGTGGAAATGGGTGCTAGCAGGCGTGGTCATCGTGGTGTTTGGCCTCGCTAGTGGCGTCGTGACGGTCGCTTGGGCGGCGGACGTCTCGTCTGCTGACGACTGGTCGCGACGACTATGGGCTCCGGCTGCAAGTCAGCTCGTGTGGGCGATTGGGTGGGGAGTCGTGTCGGCCGCTCTGGTGACCGGCGATCAGCGAGGATCATGGAAGGTTTGGCTTCTGATCGGAACGGCGCTCCAGTTCTTGGGGCCACCCGTCACCTGCTGGGCGCAGCGACGGGCTCTCGATGGGCCGGTACCCCTGTCGATTGAGACCGAATCTCATCCAACGGATGTGTTCCTGCAGCGGGGCGGACCCTGACGCGATACTGAGTTCGTGAACGTCGATGATTCCTGGGACCCGATGCCGCTCGGCGAGATCGTCGCGCGGTTCGATGGTGCACCGTTTCGGTGGTGGGTCAGTGGCGGTGTTGCGCTGGAGCTATATGCGGGTCGCTCGTGGCGTAGGCACGAGGATGCCGATGTCGGAGTCCTGCGGCGAGATGCCGGGCACGTGCATCGATGGCTTGATGGATGGGAGCTTGCAGTGGCGAGCGGGGGAATGCTGAGGCCGTGGGGTGGAGAGCCGCTGGCTGCGGCGGCGTCGCAGAACAACGTCTGGGTGCGCGGGCCGGGGGATGCGGGCTGGCGACTCGATCTCACAATCGGCAGCGGCGACGATGAGCGGTGGGTTTACCGGCGAGATCCGAGCGTGGTGCGGTCGTGGAGTCGGGCCGTGTTGTGGTCGGGTGACGGGATCCCATACTTGGCTCCGGATCTGCAGTTGCTGTTCAAGAGCAAGGCGCCGCGAACCAAGGATCATGAAGACGCCCGGCTTGTGATCCCGTTGTTGACCTCTGCCGGACAGGGATTTCTGCGCCTACACCTACCCGATGATCACGTCTGGCGAGAGTGGCTCGACGACGTCTCAGAAATCTGACAGATCTCTCTGAATCTGTTGTGTTGCAGGGGATTTCTTGTCACACCTCATTGATAGGTTGTGGGTATGTTGGATATGGATTTTGACACCTCGATCGACACTCTGGAGCAGGAGATCCTGGCCCGAGAGGAGCAGATTGCTCGGCTGCGCCGGGAGCAGACTGAGGCGATCCATCAGCTGGATATGCGGCAGGTGCACATTGTTGACGGATCGAGGTCGTTGCAGGAATGGCTCCGTGCTCGGCTCGATATTGCGCAACACACGGCACGGAGCTTGGTGGATGCGGCGCGGCAGTTGCCTTTTCAGCCTGCACTGGTAGCCAATTGTGAGGGCTTGTCGTTTGAGCGTTTGGTGGCGACATCCCGGTTGATCGCCTCGGGTGCCGACTCTGAAACGGTGCAGCGTTCGTTTGGGTTTGATCTGGCGGGGGTGGATCGGCTGCGGTCCAAGCAACGCCGGATGACCCGGTCTTCGGAGCGGGACAAGTTTGTTGACCGGTTTGTGTGGTTCCAAGACTCACTCGACAACACTACGGGTCGGATCAATGGTGAGTTGCCGGGCATCGAGTACACGATCATTCGTGACGCGGTTGAGGAACGGGCCGACCAGTTCGGTGATCTTCCCGGCCCGGTGCAGAACGCGGCGCAGCGTCGTGCCGATGCGTTGGTGTCGATCTGCCAGGACTCCCGTGAACCTGTGGATCTTGATGGTGAGCAGTGTCGCCGTTCGGAGCCGCTGGTTTCGGTCTTCTTCGACGCCGATCAGGCGCAGAGCCGCGGGGAGCTGGGTGGCGAGATCGAGTTCGGGCCGAGGGTTGGGCCTGCTGTGTTGGAGCGCATCTTGTGTGAGGGACGCATCCAGCTGGTTGGGTTGCAGAACGGCAAGCCTGTGATGACTTCTGACGGTGCAAGGGCGATCCCGCCTGAGGTCAGGCGCTTCGTGAAGCACCGGGATGGTGGCTGCAGCATCGGTGGCTGTCACTCGAGGTATCGGTTGCAGGTGCATCACATCCAGATGCGATCCAACGGCGGTAGCCATGACCCCGGCAACCTCGCCACACTCTGCTGGTTCCATCACCACGTCGTCGTGCACGGACTCGGCTTCAGGATCGACCCCGACACTCCGCCGCAGAACCGCCGATTCCTCCGCAACATCGCCAGCGGCGTCGATCCGCCCTAGGACCCGTCGGCTGCCAGTTCCCGGCTGATGACATCAGCCTCGAGTTCGACGAAATCGAACGCTGCCTCGCGGGGCAGGGGGTCAACCCAAGAGAGAATCGGCGTTGCGTTCCAGATACTCGATGTCGGCCAGATAGAGAACGTCGTGTCCATCGGCAGTGTGGTTGGCAAACGCCTCGTGGTCGTCGGCCGCCCATTTCCTCATCACTCGAACCAGTTCGGTGAGTCGTCTCTGCGCGAAGCGAAGCACCTCTTCTCGTGCGCCCGTGCCGTATGTGGCCTGCCATCGGTGGGAGCGTACCGGCAGATTCGCTGGTCAGTCCCCGGCGGATGCAGCCTGCCTGTCAGTCCCCCTGCTTGCAGGGGGAAGGTACCGCCGCCGAAGGCGGGGGTAGGGGGTCTTCCGCACAATCGTGTACACCTCGTAGCCTGCTGATGCGTGTTCTCTGTATGAACGCCGTATCCGAGGTATCACGAATGCCAAGAACATTGCCGCTGGTGGCGGTGACGGAGGACTTCGAAGCCTTCTACAAGCGCCAATATCCCCGCGGCGTTGGGCTGGCCTACGCCCTGGCCGGGAAGCGCCACCTAGCTGAAGAAATCGCCCAGGACGCCTTCATCGCCGGCTTTCGGCGATGGCAGCGTATCTCGCGCTACGACAAGCCCGATGCCTGGCTGCGTCGGGTCATCGTCAACCGATCGACATCGGTGCTGCGGCGCGGTGTGACCGAGGTGAAGGCGATACCGCGGCTGCGAGCCGGACTGGATCACATCCCAGAATTAGAGCCGGAGGCGGCGGACGTGTGGGATGCGGTGCGGGCATTACCCCGCCGCCAAGCCCAGGCGATCGCGCTCTTTTACCTCGAGGACCTTTCGCTCGAACAGATTGCCGACGTTCTCGAGTGCAGCCCGGGAACAGTCAAAGCTCATCTCCGCCGTGGTCGGGAGCGTCTCGGCCGCAAGCTGCATGGATGGAGGGAAGAAGTATGAATATCGAAGACAGACTCCGTCGTGCATCAGAAGAGATCGATCGGGCAACTGCGTCGCTGAGCGCCCCTCCGATTGCTGAGGTGCGCCGGTCGGCCCGGATGCGGACTGTGGGTGTCGTCATGGCAGCCGCCTTCGGCGCCATCGTGCTGGTGGGGGGAGCGGTGCTGGTCCTGAGCCCCGGTGGGGAGACGACGATTGCACCGGCGGGTCCGGGAGAGATGACGACTACTACTACGGTCGACGCTTCACTCTCTGCGCCGGATCTTGCATCTTTGGTCGCCTATGCCACCAACGACGCTCAGCCGGCTTTCGAACCTATCGGGGATGAGATTCCATTTGAGTCCTTGGACGCCTCAGATGTCGAGTCGGATCTCGTCGCCTTCGATGACCTAGACGAGTCCATCGTGTTCGACACTGTCGATGAGGTCGTGGTTCTTGGTCAAGTCGACGACATGCACTTCTACGTGCTCAAGGGTGTCTGGAGGGGGGGAGAGCCGGAGTCGAACCTGTGGCCTCGTCCCGGAGAGTGCCTGGTAGTTGTCAGCTCTGGTGCTGCTCGGTTTGAAACCTGCATCGGAGAATCGGAGTTAGGGGCTGCCTGGGCGGGGTCCTCGACAATGGGAGGAGAAACGATTGCGTTGGGTCGTCTTGTGGGGGCATCGGTAGCCGCGGTCCGTTCGGTCAACGAGGAGACCTGGCAAATCACTCGCTCCGGCTACTGGGCGATCCCCGTTTCAACTCCCGCAGACGAACTTGCGGTCGTGACCGCCTACGACTTGTCCGGAACCGTGATGTTCGGCCCCTCCAGTCTGGTGCGCGACCTCAATCCGATGGAGGAATTCGACAACTGCTCTGCATACACTGGCATCTCCCCATCCGCCCTCGCCCTCAGCAGCGTCCCGCAGCCGGTGGCCCAGACGCTTTTCGAGATCGTCGAAGCCGCCCAAACATGCGATTTCGACGCCCTCGAAGCGGTCGGCGGTGACACCCTCACCGCATCCTTTGGTGGTGGCGACGCCTCAGAGCTGTGGGCCTTCGAAGAGGAGAACGGCTACAAGCCGATGTACTGGCTCCTTTCAGTCCTCGACATGCCATACGGCACGATCGACCTTGGCGAAGAGCTGATCTATGTCTGGCCTGCTGCTGCCACCCACGATGGTGGCTGGGACACGATGCCTGATGAGTATGTCGATCCACTCCGAGCCATCTACTCGGAAGATGACTTTGAGGGTTTCCGCCAGTTTGGCGGCTACATCGGATACCGGGTCGGGATCACCGAATCAGGTGACTGGTCATTCTTTGTAGTCGGGGATTGATCACCCCCGAGGTTTTACTTCTGAGCCGCCGCTGCCGATAGGTAGATACGCAAAGTGCTTCCCCGGAAACGGGGACGCGGCGGGCCACAAAACGATCGCTCTCTGGTGGGGAGGGCGATCGTGGCGCGTCTAGGCGTTCTTGGCGTCCCGCCAGGCCAGCCACGCCTTGACCGGAGTCATGTCGTAGTCGGGACCGTTGAGACCAAAGCTGAAGTTGGTGAACCCGAGGGCGTAGTACTCCTCGGCCAGATCCATGGGATCGCCGGTGATCTTGTCGTATTCGACCTGGGTCGAGCGCTCGATCTCCGCCGAGTCTCGACCGACCTTGGCGCACCACTCGTCGAGGATCCCGCTTTTGCGACCCATCTGCTCCGGTGTACCGAAGAAGTGCCACATGTCGGCGTGCTCGGCGGCAATTCGCAGCGTCACCTTCTCGCCGCCACCACCGATGAGGATGGGAATCTTGCGGGTGGGGGCTGGATTGCCTTTGTTCATCCGCTCCTTGATCAGCGGTAGATCACGATCGAGATCGCGGAGGCGGCTCGGCGCGGTACCGAACTCGTAGCCGAAGTCGTCGTAGTCCCGCTGGAACCAGCCGGAGCCGATCCCGAGGATGAGTCGTCCCCCGGACATGTGATCGACGGTGCGGACCATGTCGCCCAGCAGCTGCGGGTTGCGGTAGGAGTTGCAGGTGACCAAGGCGCCGATCTCAACGTTGGTGGTCTGCTCTGCCCAGGCACCGAGCATGGTCCAGCATTCGAAGTGTTTCCCGTCAGGATCGCCGTATAGGGGATAGAAGTGGTCCCAGTTGTAGACGATGTCGATGCCGAGCTCTTCGGCTTCGGCAACGGCGCGGCGGATGTCGCTGTACTCCGCATGCTGGGGGTGAAGCTGGACGGCGATTCGTACCGGGTGCACGACGGTCTCCTCTCGAGGCAGGGATGAACCGCAGCCTAGGCAACGGACGTGACCCCGCACGACGTCGAATCAGGTACCTGCGCGCCTGATAGCGTGCAGGTCATGAGTTACGAGATTCGTGAATTGACCGAAGACAAAGTGGATGCCTTCCGGGCTGCGATCAGTGCGGGGTTCGGCTACGACCTCGATCCCGACGACAACGACGCAGCAGAGCGTTTCCTGGCAGTCTTCGACCGGGAGCGGATGATTCCCGTCTTCGACGGAGACAGTGTGATCGGTACGGGCGGCGATTTTGAGCTGACGGTGACCGTGCCCGGCGGAGCCCAGTTGCCCATGTCCGGCCTGACCGTCATCACCGTGCAGCCAACCCACACCCGGCGGGGAGTATTGACGGCGATGATGCGCCGGCACATCGACCAGGCCCGGGACCGGGGAGAGGCGCTTGGTGGCCTGTGGGCATCTGAGGTGCCCATCTATGGCCGGTTCGGTTACGGTCCTGCCGCGCAGATGAGGGGTATCAAGTTCGATGCCAGGTTCGCGGGACGTGGTCTCAGCGAGCCCGGGGTGACGGTGCGGCTGGCCGCGGCAGATGAAGCAGAGAAGATTCTTCCCCCGCTTTTTGCTTCGGTACAGGCAACCCGACCCGGCATGTACCAGCGAAGCGAGCCGTGGTGGAAGTGGCGTATCTTCTTCGATCCTGAGAAGCATCGTGATGGTGCCAGCGCTCTCAGGTTTGCGATTGCCGAGGTCGATGGCGATCCCGTCGGCTACATGATCTACCGGCAGAAAGCCAGCTGGTCTCAGCTTGCTGAGGGCGAACTCCGCATCAGGGAGCTGATCGCCGGGACCGATGCGGCATACCGTGCGCTCTGGCACTTTGCGACGAACATCGATCTGTTCCCGATGGTGAAGCACTGGAACATCCCCGTCGACGATCCGCTTCAGCTGGTTCTCATTGATGGCCGGACCGTCGTTACTGAGGATTTGTCTGACAGCCTCTGGATCAGGCTGATCGATGTTGCCGATGCCCTGGAGCGACGGACCTATACGGGTACTGATTCGATATCGATTGCGGTCCACGACCGATTCGCCGACTGGAACGACGGGACCTACCGGCTCAATGTCGAGAACGGGGCGGCGAAAGTCGACAAGGTGACCGCCGACGCTGATGTGTCGATGGACGTCAACACGCTTGCTGCGCTGTACCTGGGTGGCCACGATGCGATGGGTCTTGCCCGGGTCGCCAGGATTGATGGCTCGCCCGAAGCTGTGTTGCGTCTGGATGCGCTGTTCCGCAGCGCCGTTGCCCCCTACTGCGGCGAGATCTTCTAGCCGGCCCGGCTTTCCGCGGCCACCACTTCGGCAACGATCTGGGCCGGGCTCTTGCCGGCCGTGTCGACGACGATGTATTCGGCGCCGACGTTGTCGAGGCCGACCGGGTCGGGGATTTCGTGTGCGGCACCGACCACGATCACTCGGCTCACGTTGGCATCGGCCAGGCCATCTGACCATTGGGCGAATAGATCAACGGGTGTTGCGGCGAAGTGTCGCTCTCGATTGTCGTGTGCTGCAGTGGCGATGACGATGGCGCAGAATGCTCCGATTGCTGCACCTCCGACGTGAGTTCCATCCGAGATGTCGCCGACGGCCACCTTGGCGAAGGGCCGGTATCGGGCGACGGCCTCCTCGCTCGACGAGAACAGCCGAATCTCGCCCGACGCCGGACGCAGCTCCGGCACGATGGCGTGACCGAGTTCCGTGTCTGCGCCGATCAAGATCACGGGCATGCGTTCCTCCTGTCGGTTCAACGACAATCTCGGGATCAAATCTGCGACCCCTGACGTTATACCAGTACCAAGGATGATCCGTCGGGACGGAACCCGGTCTTCCCCCCACTCCCACACCCCGTCCCGGCGTGGTCTCCTTGGTCAACTCGGTAATCCCGAACGTCTACCGCCGCGGCGGGCGCCATGATCTATCGCCACTCGATCACTATTGGCGTTTCGGCGGCGCTTGGGGCAGAATCGGGCCGCTCTGACCGGTGAGAGATACATTCCCCTATCGCTATAGTGGTAATTGCGTCTTTCACGTTTTCTCGAAGGGACCAGAACATGACGACTGTTGACATTGATCTTGGCGGCTACCAGCTCGGCTGGTCCGACGAGGAGGACTATGTCTTCAAGCCGGAAAAGGGTCTCAATGAGGAGATCATTCGCCAGATGTCGGCGATGAAGAAAGAACCGGAGTGGATGCTCGATTTCCGGTTGAAGTCCTACAAGCGATTCCTCCGCAAGCCGATGCCGAATTGGGGCGGCGTCGACATGCTGAACAAGATCGACTTTGAAGACATCTACTACTACATCAAGCCGATGGAGGGTCAGGCCAAGGATTGGGACATGGTTCCCGATGCCATCAAGGAGACCTACGAGAAGCTCGGCATCCCTGAGGCCGAGCGCAAGTACCTGGCGGGCGTAACTGCCCAGTACGAGAGCGAAGTCGTTTATCACCGGAATCGTGAGGATCTCGAGAAGCTCGGTGTCATCTTCTGCGACATGGACACTGCCGTTCGGGAGTATCCCGAGATCGTCCAGGAGTACATGGGCACGATCATTCCGCCCGCCGACAACAAGTTTGCCGCGCTCAACTCCGCGGTGTGGTCCGGTGGCAGCTTCATCTACGTCCCACCGGGCGTGCACCTCGAAGAGCCACTGCAGGCCTACTTCCGGATCAACGCCGAGAACATGGGTCAATTCGAGCGGACTTTGATCATCGTCGACGAAGGTGCCTTCTGCCACTACGTCGAAGGCTGCTCGGCGCCGACATACAGCAGCGACTCACTGCACTCGGCGGTGGTCGAGGTTGTCGTCAAGGAGGGTGGCCGGTGTCGGTACACCACCATCCAGAACTGGTCCAACAACGTCTACAACCTGGTCACCAAGCGGGCCGTTGCCTACAAGAACGCCACGATGGAGTGGGTCGACGGGAACCTGGGTAGCAACCTCACGATGAAGTACCCGGCGGTGTGGTTGCTCGGAGAGGGTGCCCACGGTGAGGTTCTTTCGATCGCATTCGCCAACGAAGGCCAGCATCTCGATGCCGGCGCCAAGATGGTGCATGCCGCTCCCAACACCTCGTCACTGATCACGTCCAAGTCAATTTCGAAGGGCGGCGGTCGTTCTGCCTATCGAGGTCTGGTGAGGGTTGAGGACAACGCGGAGAACGCCAAGTCGTTTGTGCGCTGCGATGCGCTCATCCTCGACGAGGACTCCCGATCCGACACGTACCCCTACATGGAGATCGAAGAGTCGAACGTCGACCTCGGTCACGAAGCCACCGTATCCAAGGTCGGCGAGGAGCAGCTCTTCTATCTGATGAGCCGTGGGTTGTCCGAGGAAGAAGCTACCGCGATGATCGTCGCCGGGTTCATTGAGCCCATCGTGCGTGAATTGCCCATGGAGTACGCCGTCGAGCTCAACCGCCTCATCGAACTCCAGATGGAGGGATCGGTCGGCTGACCGGTAGTCCGGTACCGTAGACCCATGCGAATTGTTGTTGCGGAATGCACTGTCGACTACGACGGCAGGCTCAACGCCCACTTGCCCATGGCCACCCGGCTCGTGATGGTCAAGGCCGATGGGTGTGTTGCTGTGCATGCCGACGGAGGCGCCTACAAGCCGCTCAACTGGATGAATGCACCCAACCACCTCGTCGAGGAGGATGGGCAGTGGATCGTCACCAACCCGAAAGGGGAGAAGCTGACGATCACCTTCGGGGACATCCATTTCGAGACTTCGCATGAGATGGGTGAGGACCCCGGGCTCCAGAAGGACGGCGTGGAACTCGAGCTGCAGCGGCTTCTCGCCGAGACCCCCGAATTCATGGAAGAGGGCCTCGAGCTGATCCGGCGGGAATATCCAACCCCGATCGGCCCGGTCGATCTGCTCTGTCGCGCCAGCAATGGTCAGGTCGTGGCTGTCGAGATCAAACGCCGCGGCGAGATTGACGGTGTCGAGCAGCTAACCCGCTATCTGGAGTTCCTGAACCGGGACGAGAGGCTCTCCCCGGTTCGGGGGATGTTTGTTGCACAGGTGATCAAGCCCCAGGCGCGCACCCTCGCCGAAGACCGCGGCATCGACTGCGCAGAGGTCGACTACGACGAACTCCGCGGCGTCGATTCGCCTATGTTGAAGCTGTTCTAGTCGCAAGCAGAGCGCACAGACCGTCATCGGTCTCTTCGCCGGTCAGCGACGATCGGAGTTCGACGTCCTGGAACCCGGCCTCCTCGACAAGTGCAACCAATTCGGTCTCGGTGTAGGCGACCGAGCTGAGTGCATGGCGGGTCACGGAACCGGTATTTGCGTCGATCACGTAGAACCGTTCGGTAGCTGTCGCCGACGCGTCGTCCCAGAAGGCCTCGGTGAGGAGCAGGTGCGGATCGGCGGAGAACAGCCCGGTCGCATGAGAGCTCCAGGATGGCCCGGCCGCTGCCGTGCGCTCGACCTGGTCGGGTGTTTGGGGCTCAAGGGCGATAACACCGCCGGGCCGGAGCGCCGCATGTGCCCTCGCGAGGATCGAGCGGGCTTCCGCACGGCGGAACACGTTGATCTGGCCGTAGAGCAGCAGCACCGCATCAAACCCGGTGCCGAAGTCGGCAGTCCGCAGATCATCGAGCCGATACTCCAAGGCGTGCGAACCGGCACGGGCGTGACCGATGGAAGCGGGGGAGAAGTCGATCCCGACGCCGGTGTAGCCGGCGGCGGCGAGCCTGCTCAGGTACAGCCCCGGCCCACAGGCGAGATCCAGGACTCGTCCCGGAGGGGCCGGCAGGTCGAGGAGCAGCTGCCGGATCTGTGCATCGATCTTCTCGGTCTTGCGGCTGGCCAGGTCATGGTCCTGGGTCAAATGCTCGGCGAGCATCCGCTTGCTGAAATCGTGATCATCCCAGGGGATGTTGTCTCCCTCGTCCCATGGAACCGGTGGAGATGTACGAGTGACTACGTCGTTGAGTGAAAGCATGTTTGTCCTTGTGTCACGGTGAACCATGTGATCTGCACGAGTCCTCGCCGCTTGCGGGAGGAAGTCGCCATGCAGAGTTCTATTGCATCGAACTCGGAGCTGATTTCATCAGCCGGTAGTTCTATTGCATCGAACTCGGAGCTGATTTCATCAGCCGGCGATGCCGGCTGCGGGCGTGTGTCTAGGCAAACATGATGCGCACGAGTGTAGACAGGCTCGCCGGGGGATCGATTGCCGCTAGAGCAGGCTCTCCAGGTCGTACGCAAACGAAGGGTGCCGCAACTTGGTCAGAGCTCGCCGCTCGATCTGGCGGATTCGTTCCCGGGTCACGTCGAGCTGGCGGCCCACGTCAGAGAGCGTGCGGGGTCCGCCGCCGGTCAATCCGTAGCGAAGCTCGATCACCTCTCGTTCCCGGGATTCGAGTAGCGAGAGGGCACGTTCGAGCTCGTCGCGCCTTGCTATGTCGGCGGCAACGACAAATGGGTCGTCCGCTTGGAGATCCTCGACGAAGTCGCCAAGGCTGGCGTCGCCGGCATCACCAACCGGGTGGTCGAGCGAGACGCAGTCATCGGGGCACTCCATCGCGATGATGACCTGGTCGAGATCGAGGCCACTCAATTCGGCAATTTCGATCGCCGTCGGCTGTCGGCCGTGCTTCTCGTGAAGCGATGTTCTCGTCTCCTGAACTACACGGACCACATCCACGAGATGGACCGGGAGCCGAATGGTGCGGGCGGTATTCCCCAGCCCGCGGGTGATGGCTTGCCGGATCCACCACGTGGCGTACGTGGAGAATTTGAAACCCTTGCGCCAGTCGAACTTCTCGACCGCACGGATGAGACCGAGATTTCCTTCTTGGACCAGATCCAGAAGATCGAGCCCGCGGCCGGTGTACTTCTTTGCGATCGAGATGACGAGGCGGAGATTGGAGCGAATGAATTCCGCACGAGCCTCTTCGCCCTGGTGAACAGCACGGCGCAACTCAAACCGATCCTGGGAAGGAAGTTTTTCGGTCTCGAGGCGAACCGCCGCCTGGCGGCCGGTTTCCATGGTCCTGGCGAGGCGAACCTCATCCTCGGCCGTCAACAGATCGTGCTCAGCCACCTCGTCGAGATAGAGACCGACTCCATCGGCCTGCACCGTCCTGCGCGCCTTCTGGGTCATGAGCCCCCTCATACCTGCCTACCTACGCAGCCAACGTATCACGGGCCGGTTCCGGCTTCAACGAATTGCGGAGTCGTCGACTATTGGTTATTTCTGCTAGGCGGTAGGCAACGGTTCCGATCCGGGCTAGTACCCTGCCGGGGTCCAATGAATCACACTATGGGAACCGGAGCGACCGGTTCCGCTCGAGGCTCATCACCGCCCATGAGACGAATTGTCACCACACTCGTATTCAGCGCAATGCTGTTGTCTGCGTGCGCCGGGCCGTCGGTCCTGATCGCGGGTGAATCGCTGCGCCTTCCCGAGCCGCCGCCGCAGATGCTGGGTTTTGTTGTGCTCGGTGCCGACGACCTGACCCCAGTGGAAGCATCGATCGTGACCGAAGCGGAAACGGTGGTAACCGACGCAGCGGGAGCGGCTGAGTTGTTGTGGGAGGACAAGCCGATTGATGTCAACGTCAGTGCAGCCGGATTCCACGACTCATCGCTCGAAGTCACCGAGAAACCGCTGGAGGGCCCGATCGAGGTTCGGCTCGAGCCTGTCGTTCTCAACGGCCGGGTGACTGCCACCGATGGCCGGCCACTGCCGGGAGCTTCGATCCAGCTCGGTGATGATCTCGAGGCAATAACCGATAGCGATGGCGAGTTCACCATGTTCCGTGCGATTCCTGGAGACATCCAGGTACAGCGCCCGGCGTGGGAAGGCGCCGTCGTCGCGTGGGATGGTGAAAAGGCCGAGGTCACGGTAGAACTCGAGCCGAAGATGATCCAGGCGCTGCGCGTCGCCGGCGACGGATCCGGCGCCGGCGATGTGGAGAAGTGGCAGGAACTGCTCGAGTTAGCCGACAACACCGGGATCAACGCTTTTGTCGTCGACACGCAGGACGAAGGCGGGTGGGTGTATCACGACACAGAGGTGCAGCTCGCCTACGAGATTGACGCTGTCCGCCCTCGCTACGACGCAGCCCAGGTCATCGCCGACATGGAAGAACACGGCCTGTACAAGATCACTCGCATCGTGACGTTCCAGAGCAACCAACTGGCTCGATATCGGCCGGACATTGCCGCCATCAACACCCAGACCGGGCTGCCCTGGACGAACAACAAGGATCTTGCCTGGCTGGATCCGACCGATCGGAACTCCTGGGATTATCCGCTGGCGTTGGCAGAAGAAGCCTGCCGGCTCGGCTTTGATGAAATCCAGTTCGACTACATCCGGTTCCCCTCTGATGGGCCGATCAGCCAGTTGAGCTTCGATGGGCTCACCGCGGACAATTACTACAGCGATGAGTCGGAGCAGATCCGGGTGACGACGATCGCCGCGTTCTTGGAAGAGGCCCACAAGCGGCTCAACCCGATGGGCTGCGCCGTCGCTGCCGACATCTTTGCCATCACCCTCGAGAGCACCTCAGACGAGGGGATCGGCCAGTCGCCGCGGGTCTTCTCGAATTACGTGGACGTGCTGAGCCCCATGATCTACACGTACACCTACGGTCCCGGCTGGAAGGGTTGGGCGGATCCAAACGATCACGCTTCCGAGCTCGTCGCCGCAGCTCTTGATGCCGGGATGCCCCGTCTCGAGGGCCATGCGCTGTACCGGCCATGGTTGCAGCGGGCGTTCCTGGAGGACAGCGAGATCCTCGGTATCCAGAGTGTCGCCGAGGAACGAGACATGGGGTGGATGCTCTGGAGTGCGGGCACGATCTTCGACGCCGGTCATCTGCCGCCGCCCGAGTGAATCCCCGCAACGCCCTCGAGCTCCTCACCGGGGAGATAGTCGGCTGCCGTCGCTGCCCCCGCCTCGTCGAGTGGCGCGAGCGCGTCGCCACTGAGAAGCGAGCAGCTTTCCAGGACCATGACTATTGGGGCCGACCCGTTCCCGGTTGGGGCGATCCCGGTGCCGAGCTGGTCGTCATCGGCCTGGCCCCCGCCGCTCACGGCGCCAATCGCACCGGTCGCATGTTTACCGGCGATCGCAGCGGGGAGTGGTTGTACCGGGCGCTGCACGAGGCCGGTTTCGCCAGCCAGGCCGAGTCGGTCGGTCGGGACGACGATCTTGTTCTGCGCAACTGTTGGGTAACGGCTCCGGTGCGGTGCGCTCCACCGGAGAACAAGCCGACGACATCTGAGCGAGACAATTGCGTCGAGTGGTTCACCCGTGAACTCGATCTGTTGGAGAACGCACGCGTTTACGTCGCCCTGGGTCAGTACGGGTATGTCTCGCTGTGGCGCTATTTCGCCGCGGGTTCGATCGACCTACCCCGACCCCGGCCCAAGTTCAGCCATGGGGGAGAGGTGAGACTTCCCGACGATCGGACTCTCCTGATGTCGTTTCACCCGAGCCAGCAGAACACCTTCACCGGTCGCCTCACCCGTGAGATGTTTGCCGCCGTCTTCGAACGGGTCGCGGCTCTTACCGAACCTCGTCGCGGAGCTCCATGACGCGCACCCAGCGAGCGTGGGCGTCGTCGAGATACGGGTAGGGGTTCACGGCTCTGGTGCCGTCGTGAAGTTCGAAGTGGGTATGCGAGCTCGAGCCTTCGGCATTGCCGGAATCGCCTACATAGCCAATCACCGTTCCCGCAGCCACGAACATGCCTTCTTCGAGACCCGGGGCGAATGCGACGTCCGGTCCTCCGGCCCCATCGTCGGTGTCGAGGGTGTCGTTGTTGAGATGCATGTACCAGCTCTCCCACCCGTCCTGATGTTCGATTCGCACGTAGTAGCCGGCACGATCGCTCTCACCGATAGTGGTGACGAAGCCATCAGCGACTGCGACGACGGCGCTGTGCTTTGCACCAAAGACGTCGGTGCCCTTGTGGCGGCGCCCACCGGATCGGGCATCGCCCCAATCATTGCCGAATCGAGAGGTCACGTCCTCCTGGGGGAAGTAGACGAGCTTGAAGTCGTCGTCCGCCAATGCAGGAGTCGGTGTGGTAACGATCGTCGATGCGACGAGAGCGAACAAAAGAACAGGTATCAGGATTCGGGTCATTGCGAAAAGGTCCAGGTTTTGGGGGATATGCAAATCTGTGAAGATGTCAGGCTATTGAGTATCGGTTCCTATGCGGAATTCCTTGAACGCGGCCCACCGTTCCGCAGGTCTGCCGGGCCAGGTAACCTCTCTCTGCTCACTACAGGAGAAACCGTGAAGACCCTTGATTCTCAGGCTTCAGCCGCGGCCGGGGCATCCGACCCGGGCTGGCTTGCCGCCCGCCGTTCGACAGCCCTCGAGTACTACGAGAAGCTCGACATGCCCTCACCGGCGGAAGAGGTGTGGCGCTACGTCGAGCTTGACTTCAATATCGACGACTACCAGCTAGCTTCCTCGCCCGGCGAGGCGCACGAACTCGACGCCGGGATCGCCGCCGCTCTCCCCGATACCTCCGGTTCACTGTTGCTGGTCGACGGGCACGTTGTCGCATCTGAGCGCGGAACGAGCGGGGTGGCTTTTGGCTCGCTGGGAACTGTGTTGAGCGAGCAGCCGGGTTTGTTGGAGCCGTACGTCGGCGCAGCCATCCCGGCCGATCTCGACAAGTTTGTCGCTGCCCACGCTGCCTTTGGCGGTGAAGGTGCTGCTCTCGTCGTGCCCAAGGGTGTTGTCGTCGAAAAGCCGTTCTTCATCGATGTGCAGGCGGCCACGAGCGGGTCCATCGCATTCCCCCACCTCTCGCTGGCGGTCGGCGAGTCGGCTCAAGCGTCGGTCGTGGTTCGGTACCGGTCCGACGATGACGTTGACGCCCTCGTTGTGCCACAACTCGAGCTCTTTGTTGCCGACAACGCACAGCTCAAGGTCACCGTGGTCCAGCACTGGGGTCGCCGGACCCGTTCGATCGCTTATGCGCATGCCGTCGTTGGACGCGACAGCGCAGTTCACCTCGGTGAGGCCGGCGTCGGGGGAGCGATATCCCGACTCCATCTCAACGTTGACCTCGAGGGCAACGGCTCATCAGCGAACATTGTCGGTGCCTACTTCGGTGACGAGTCGCAGACACTCGATTACCGCTACTTCATGCATCACGCCGGCGTAAACACCGATAGCGACATGTTCCTCAAGGGTGCGGTCCAGGATGAGTCACTCTCGGTATTCACGGGCATGATCCGCATCGATGAGGGTGCACAGAAAACCAATGCCTACCAGACGAATCGCAACCTCATCCTGAGCGACGGCGCCTCTGCCCAGTCGGTTCCAAACCTCGAGATCCTTGCCAACGACGTCCGTTGCGGCCATGGATCCACCATGGGTCCCCTCGACGAGGAACAGCGGTACTACCTGATGAGCCGTGGCCTTGACGAGGATCGGTCCAATCGGTTGCTGGTTCACGGATTCTTCAACGAGGCCCTGGCTCGGTTCCCCGAGCCGGCGATCGCTGATGTCGTTGGGTCGTGGATTGACGCCAAGTACCGAGCCGCCCAGGAGGCAGGGAGAGTCCGATGACGAGGGTTCGTATCGCCCCTGTCGCCGACTTCCCCAATGAATCCGGGCTACGGATCGAAGTCGCCGACCACCGTGTCGCGATGTTCCGCGTCGGCGAGGAGATCTATGCCCTCGGAGATCGATGCAGCCATGCCGAGGCCTCTCTCGCCGAAGGTGAGGTGTTCGATGATGAAGTCGAGTGCCCCCGGCACGGCGCTGCGTTCGGCCTCGCCGATGGAGAGGCTCGGACGCTCCCGGCTACCGGTCCAGTACCTGTTTACAAGGTCGACGTCGAGGACGACGTCGTCTTTCTGACGATAGACGAGGAGTCCTGATGTCAGTCGCCCTGCAAGTTTCAAATGTGAAGGCCCGCTACGGGGATCTCGAGATCCTCAAGGGTGTCGACATCGAGGTTCCGTTCGGTGAGGTCCATGTCCTCATGGGACCCAATGGATCGGGCAAGTCGACGCTCTGCCACGTTCTCATGGGCAAGAGTGAGTACGAGTCCTCCGGATCTGCCCTGGTCGGTGGAACCGAGGTTATGGGTCTGCCCGTCGATGAGCGGGCCCGCGCCGGTCTCTTCGAGGCCTTCCAATACCCGGTCGAGGTTCCCGGTGTTTCGCTCGATGACCTGATCGAGGAGATGGGCGAGGTTCGCAATGACGATGGGTTTGATGCCCGAGTCGAGGCGATGTCGAAGTCGCTCGATATGGAGAGATTCCTCGACCGGTCGGTCAACGGTGGGTTGTCCGGTGGCGAGAAGAAGCGGTCGGAGATGTTCCAGCTAGCTGTGTCCAGCCCCAAGGTCGCCATTCTCGATGAGATCGACTCCGGTCTCGATATCGACGCCGTGCGCGAGGTAGCGGGTCTGGTGGAGGCTTTGCGGAGCCCCGACCTCGGTGTGCTGATCATCACCCACTACAGCCGGATCCTGCGGTACATGAAGCCGGACAAGATCCATGTGATGGTTGCGGGCAAGGTGGTCAGGACCGGCGGTCCCGAGATCGCAGCAGAGCTCGAAGCCAGCGGCTACGTGGATCTACAAAACGGTGAAGCAACCGTCCCGCCGCCGGAGGTCGCAACGCCGTTCGACGCATAGTCTCAACTCACAACCGGGCCGGATTGCCCTTGTCGTGAATTCGGATGTGCAATACGTTGGAGCGGCGCTGGGCACCAGGAGAAGAGTCGATCCAAGGGAGCACAATGTCGCAGATTGGTATCCAAATCGGTGCTTCGACGGCCCCGGGCCTTCTTGCCGACACGGCGCGCCGGGCCGAGGAACTCGGCTACTCGGAGATCTGGTTCGCAGAGGACTATTTCGAGCACGGTGGCATTGCCACGGTCGCCACGGCTCTTAGCGCGACAGAGGCTATCCCGATTGGGTTGGGTGTCGTAGCAGCCGGTGTCCGTCATCCTGCGGTTGCGGCGATGGAGTTCGCAACGCTGGGTGGTGCTTTCCCGGGTCGATTGATGGCAGGACTGGGGCACGGCTCTCCCGGATGGGTTCGGCAGATGGGGTTGACCGCTGCCTCTCCGATGGGCCTGCTGCGGGAGGCGACGACGGGCATTCGCCGGCTTCTCGACGGGGAGACGGTTACGACCATCGGCGATTACTTCACGTTCGATGGCGTGAGTCTCGACCATCCGCCTGCCGCTCGGGTTCCTCTCTACTTTGGAGTGCATGGACCAGCCTCCCTGCGCCTGTCCGGGGAACTGGCAGATGGCACGTTGCTCGGGTGGCTGAGTTCATCCGGCTCCGTACAGTCGGCCCGCAAGCTCATCGCGGAGGGGATGGATCGGGTTGATCGTGAAGCGCACCATGAAGTGGCTGCGCTTTGTGTGCTCTCGATGGCAACCGATGATCCGGAAGACGCCGGGCGAAGGCTGGCGTTGTGGGCGGCTCCGATGCTCGCCGAGATGGCGAGTTCCGCTTCGGCCAAGTCATCGCCGGAGCGTGAGGAACTCAGCGCCCTGGTCGAGAAAGTAGGCAAGGAGAGACTGGGCGCCGAACTTCCGTTGAATCTCCTCAGACGTTTCGTGGCAACCGGGACTCCAGACGATTGTGCGGCCACGGTGGCGGACCTGTTCGATGCCGGTGCCGATCGCGTGGTCCTGGTACCCAATCCGGCTGGCTTCCGCACGACGGAGGAGATGCTCGACCAGATCACTCTCGGTCGGTCGCTGCTGTAACCTCATTGCTTTCGACAGTCGGGGCAGCTGCATGAGCGATCAGGTCTACACCTTCAACGGCGCTGAAGATGCCAGAGTCTATTTGCGTGAAGTGAGCACGCTCTGGGTGGTGTGGATCGTTGGCCTGGCCGGGCTGCTCGTTACCCACGCCGTCGTTCTCATCGTGTGGGGGGTTGCGGTGTTCATCGCGCTCTTCTTCGTCGCCCGCCCGCTACAGCGACGTGCCGAGAACATGGTCCCCGAGAACAAGGTAGAGGCGGGCAAGGTGAACACCGTGATGCGGGGTGGCACCACGAGGGACCGGGTTCTCCGTGACCTCTTTTATGGAACTGGGCCGCTGCATGCTGCGCTCGATGAGTATGGGATGAGTCGCCGCTGGGTCGTGCTCAGGCATCTGGTCATTGCCTTGACGATCCTGGCGATGGTCTACGTGGTGTTCGGGCCACGCCCATGACCGGCGTCGGGCGGTTCGGTGCCGGCCTCCTCGTCGGTCTTGTCGCAGCGAGCGCCCTGGGTCTTCTTCTTCGTTCCGAAGACGCCGCCGTTACAACAACGACCACAACAACAACCGTGGCCGAGACGCCGCAGGTCGAGCCGTGGTTTGAGGCGGGCGAGGTGATGATCGGGGCTACCGCCTTGCTGCCCCGTGAGCTAACGGTGGAGGATGGCGTTGCCTTCCTCGACTACGACCTGACCGGTCTGGGGCCGACGCTCGTCGGCGATCACGACGAGGAGAGACCCGATCTGGCCACTCCGCATGGGGACCATCTCGCAATGCCGGAGCGTTGGGTGTTGACCACCGAATCCGGACGGGACGTGTCTGCCACGACCGGCCCGTTCGACTCGTCGGTGCGCTTCGAGCTTCCTGCGCCTGACGACGAGGTCGCCGCGATCACGCTGGTCGGTTGGCGGATCGCCGTTCCTTTCGGCTACCGCATCGAGTTGCCTATTGAGGAGGGTGCCACTGCCGAGATGCGGCGGGGAACGGTCACCATTGAGACGGTGCTCGAGCAGAGTATCTCCACCATTGTGCAGATCGACTACGACAACAGCGGTGACTCCTGGGATGCCGACGTCGCGCTGCGCCCACTGGACACGCATTGGCGCACCTCGGGTCGTCAGGGAGGTGGCTTGCAGCTGATCTGGGATGGTGATGACGCACCAACATTCGTCGTTCTGGAGGATGCTGGGTTTGAGATGAGGCCCGTTGCTGGCGAGATCCCGGTGGTCGATCAGGGAAGCAATCTGTGAGCGAGATCGACTACGAAGAGCTGATCCGATCGCCCCTTGATGATCTGGAGGGTCGATCAAGCAACGGCTGGGCGCTTGCCGTTGCCGGGCTCGGGCTCGGATTGGTTCTCGGCTCACTGCTCGCAGTCGGATTGAATCGGGGCGAGAGCGAGCCGCTGGCGACTACGACGTCGACGTCGACCACGACCACGACCACGACTGTGGGGTCGTCCGGAGCTGCCGCCGATTACCCGCCCGGCTTCACCGAGATAGGGCCGGGTCTTGCTGCCAACGTCACCGAGGTGATCCTCGGTGAAGAGTTGGTGACTATTGCATTCACGGCGGCGGTGCAACGCGGAGATGATCCGGTTGCGGCCAACTGGCCGGTGGGGGGGACCTGGCTGCTCGAATCGGGATCGGGAGCGATTGCCGAATCCTCACGAGTAGTTGTCGGGCGCTACAGCCCCGGTGCCTTCTCAGTTCAGTTTCCGGCGGCGCCGTTCAACGGAGAGACCGAGTTCGTGACGACGAGGATTGTGGAACGCTGGGATGTAGAGACCTTCACAGGTTCGGAAGAGATCCCGTTCGACGGCGAGCCGTTCACTGCTTCCGAGACACTATCGATCCCGGTGAACCAGGAGGTGACGCTCATCGTCCCTGCGCTCAAGTTGGGTCGCTTCCTGGGATCAGTCGAGTGGCAGACGGCGGGGGCTGAGCTGGGGACCACCGTGCATTTGGTCGCCACTCTGGTTGATGTCGATGGTGGGGTTGTGGGCAGCTACGAACGATTCCCCGAGATTCTCGAACCAGGTGATCATGGGGTTATGGAGATCTATTGGAGTGAGCCGTTTCCGACGGGCCAGGAGGGAGCGGTGACGGCTTCCCTCGGTTACACGGTCGGCGTCGTTCGGACGGTTCCGGTCTCAATTGACTTTGATCTCGGCGATGTGCCGGTGGGGCGCTGATAGGTTGGGGCCATGAGTGATTTAGATCAACTGACCGGGCTGATCGCCGGAGCCGAGCGAATCCTGCTGTTTACCGGAGCCGGGATATCGACTGCGAGTGGCATTCCCGACTACCGCGGTCCGCAGGGAGTCTGGAAGACGAGGACGCCCGTCTATTACCAGGACTTCATGTCGTCGGCCAAGCATCGGCGGGCTCACTGGCAGCAGAAGATGGAGGACGCGGAGGCGTGGGGCTCGGTCGCCCCCAATGAGGTCCACAGCGCTGTTGCCCGGCTCGAGGCTGCAGGCAAGGTAGAGATGGTGGTCACCCAGAACATCGACGGGCTGCACGCCGCAGCTGGAACCGGCCGGCTGATCGAGATCCATGGCACCAATCGAGAGATCGAGTGCCAGTCGTGCGGCGACCGTTCCGACCCCGGACCTCACTTCGAGAAGTTCCGCGAGACAGGCGAGGCGCCGTTGTGCGGGTGCGGCGGCTACTTGAAGATCGCGACGATCAGTTTCGGCCAGAACCTGCGCACCGCGGATATGGCGCAGGCTTTCGATGCGGCGGATCGGTGCGATCTGGCGATCTCCCTCGGCTCCAGCCTCACCGTCAATCCGGCCGCTTCGATACCCCTGTACGCAACCGAGCGGGGTACTCCATACGTCGTCATCAACCGCGGCCCTACCCAGCACGATCGGCTGCGGGCGGTTACGTTGCGGATCGAGGGTGACGTGGGCGAGATCTTCCCCGTCGCCGTCGCCCAGGCTCTCCAGCGAGCGACCTAGCGTCACTAGTCTCGGAGTACACCGATTCCTTGGAGGGCAGCACGCCATGCGCATCGAACGTGACTCAATGGGTGAGGTCCAGGTTCCAAGCGATGCCTATTACGGAGCTTCGACGCAGCGGGCCGTTGACAACTTCCCGATCTCCGATCTGAAGTTCAGCCGCCGGTTCATCTGGGCCCTCGGCCTGATCAAGGGCTCTGCGGCTCGTATCTCCGGGCCGGCCGGATACGTCGATGCCGACAAGGCCGATGCCGTCGCCCGTGCCGCCGATGAGGTTCGTGAGGGTGCTCTCGACGCTCAGTTCGTGCTCGATATCTTCCAGACCGGCTCAGGCACGTCGACCAACACGAACGCCAATGAGGTCATCGCCCACCGTGCCTCGGAGTTGATCAGCGGCAATTTCCTCTCCAAAGACGTGCACCCGAATGACCACGTGAACTTCGGGCAGTCTTCAAACGACGTGATCCCTGCTGCCATTCATGTTGCGGCGGTCGCCGCCATTCGTGAGGAGCTACTACCTGCTCTCGAGAAACTGGGCGGAGCGCTTGCGGCCAAGGCAGAAGAGTTTGCAGATGTCGTCAAGTCAGGGCGTACCCATCTGATGGATGCAACGCCGGTGACGCTCGGCCAGGAGTTCGGTGGTTACTCGGTGCAGATCAGGAAGGGCCGGGAGCGGGTAGAGAAGGTGCTCCCCGAGCTCGAGGAGCTTGCCCTGGGCGGTACGGCGGTCGGCAGCGGTCTCAATGCACCAGATGGGTTTGCGGCGGCCGTGATCGCCGACATGGCTGCCATCAGCGGGTACTCCTTCCGGGAAGCCGATGACCACTTCGAGGCACAGGCCGCCAAGGACGCGACGGTGAGTGCATCGGGTGCGCTGAAGACGGTGGCGGCATCGATGTTCAAGATCGCCAACGACCTGCGTTGGCTCTCCAGCGGTCCTCGCACCGGTATCGCCGAGATTCAGCTCCCGTCGCTGCAGCCCGGATCCTCGATCATGCCGGGCAAGGTCAACCCGGTGATGTCGGAGATGGTGATGCAGGTCGTCGGGCAGGTCATGGGCAACGATGCGTCGATCACCTGGGGCGGGGCGAACGGCAACTTCGAGCTGAACGTGATGATGCCGCTGATTGCCCACAATCTGCTCGAGTCCATCAGCCTGCTTGCGAACGCAGCCGACACGTTCACCGACAAGTGCGTCGTTGGAATCGTGGCCAACGTCGATCGGGCCCGGGACCTTGCCGAGCGGAACATCATCGTGGTGACCGCGCTCAACCCGCACATCGGGTATGACAACGGGGCCGTTGCCGCCAAGGAGGCCTTCGCCACCGGTCGCAACGTCGCTGATGTGGTCGTCGAGAAGGGGTGGCTGACCGCCGAGCAGGTGACAGAACTGCTCGACATCAAGCGCATGACCGAGGGCGGTGTAATCGCCTGATGCGATCAGGTTGGAGTTCGATGCCATCGAACTCTGGCTGCGCGCTGCGTCTTGTCAGTCGCCCCCGAGCGAAGCTGCGAGTCCCCATGTCGCGCCTCGCAACGTGGTTTTGTGCGCTTGGAAGAGATTCGCTGAAATGGCAGGCATGCGACGTTTCATCCTTCTCGTCTTGGCTGTCCTTGTCGTTGGCGCCTGTTCCGGTGGCTCGGACGAGGCCGGAGAGACAACCCAGCCACCACCATCGACCGTCCTCACGACTCAGGCACCGGCCACCGTTTCCCCCGAAACGACTCAGCCCGCTGTCGATGTCGCTGACGGCGCTCTCGCCGCCTTCACAGCCTGGGTCGGTGCTCTCTATGCGAGCGACTACGAGCTGGCCTGGGATCTGATGGCGCCTTCGTCCCAGGCGGCGCTTGGTGGTTTCGAACTGTTCGAGTCTTTCGGTTCGGAGATGACCGAGGGCTGGGGATCATGGGCCGAAGCGACTGAGGTGAGCGCAACAATCGAGACCGACCTTGCCGGCCGTAACGTTGCCGCGATCTCCGGGCTGGTGTCCAAGGAGGGTATGGCCGAGCAGGACGAAGCCAAGGTGTTCTTCGTGATCGCAGATGGCGCCATCGTCGTCTCGCCCTTTGAGGAGTTCGGTAACGTCGCCGCGGGTCTTGCTGAAGACCAGGGGGCTATCCCGCTGCCGCCGGACTCTGGCACCGGTCGGAGGATCGTCTACTCGAACAGCCAGCAGCGGGTGTGGATAGTGGAGGACGACGGCAGTGTCGCCGACACGTATCTGGTGTCGGGTCGCCAGGGGGTTCCTGACCCCGGCGTCTATGAGGTTTTTTCGAAGTCGGAGATTGCCTATGCAGGGCATGACGGCATCACCATGCGGTACATGGTTCGCTTTACCTACGCCGAGTCAGGCCTCGCCATCGGCTTTCACTCGATCCCGAACACAGCAGGCGGTGATCCCCTGCAAACCGAGGAGCAGTTGGGCGAGTTCCATAGCGCAGGGTGTGTGCGCCAGAGCCTCGGTCACTCGGCAGCTCTGTACGAATGGGCGGACGAGGGAACCATCGTCCACGTCCTCGAGTAGGCCAGATTCATCTGGCTGAATCTCTCAGATTCTGCTGGGGAACTTGCGGCGGTATGGTGCTCGGCAGCACCTCGGACAGATCGAAATGGCAACAAACATGTCTGAGTCGGTAGCCGATACCAAGCTGCAACTGCCCGCGCCCGGCCGGTACTTGGACCAGGCCTGCTCTGATGGCATCCCCTCATACCACCGCGATCTCGCCATCGAGATCTCATCGATGCGGCCCCGGACGGACGCGGCTTCACGACATAGGACGGTACCGGCCATGGGCCGGAGAACAACTCGGAGGTCGGACAATGAGTTCATGGCGGCTATGGATAGGAGTCGTGCTCATCCTGCACGGCGTGGGGCACATACTCGGGGTGATCGCTCTCACCTCCCTCGGGGGTGACAACTGGAACGCAAGGTCGTGGCTGCTCACCGATTCAATGGGCGAAGGCCCAGCACGGGTGCTGAGCGTCGTGCTGTGGGTCGCGTGCTGCCTGATCTTTGTCGTCGCCGGCCTGGCGTTGCTGGAACTGGGTTTCTCCGAGGACTGGTGGAAACCGCTGGCCGTCGTCGGCGGGTTGCTCTCGCTGGTGACCCTGGCTCTGTTCTGGAACGGCTTTCCCACGCTATTTCCCAACAAGATCGGGGCTATCGCGGTGAACGCTGCGGCCGTCGTCGGAATCCTCTTTGCGGATTGGCCGACCGACAAGATGCTCGGCAGCTGATCCCTATCTAGCCGCCTGCCGGGAACAGGCGGCTAGTACCCTCCGCCGCCATGCCCCATCGCACGCGACGGTTCCGATTCGGGCTCGGGTATCTGACCGGGCTTCGGCTTGTCATCAATACGGCCGCAAGGTTCGTTGAGTTCTTCCTGCCCGCAATCGCACGGGGGCTCGGGGTGCCTTTGGAGCGTGCCGGCGACCTGATCTCGATCCGCTGGGCTGCGGGGCTGCCGACGCCGCTGGTGATGGCCGCATTGAGCAGAGGGCGTCCCCGGCGCAATCTCATCGCGCTGGGACTGGGCCTGTTCGCCCTCGGCTCGCTGGTGACCGCAGCGACGTCGGTTTATGTCGGTGCCGTCGTCGGTTTCATCATGATGGGTGTCGCCAAGCCCATGTTCGATGTCTCAGCACAGGCGTATCTGGCCGACCGGGTTCCATACGAGAAGCGGGGGAGGGTGCTCGGCATCTTCGAACTCACCTGGGCAGGTGGGCTGCTGGTTGGTGCCCCCCTGGCGGGATGGATGATCCGAACCAGCGGCTGGAGTTCTCCGTTCTGGCTGTTGGGTGGCTTGGCCGCAGTCGGTGCTTTGCTCGTTCCTCGGCTGCTCGATCGAGATACCGGTGATGTCCATGGCTCCGAGGGCAGGCTGCGATTGGATCGCCCATCGGGGGCCTTCCTGGTTACCGCCGGCCTGTATGCGATGGCGGCGCAGCTGATGTTCGTAGTACTCGGCGCCTGGCTGGAGGACTCCTTCGGGCTCTCGCTGGTTGAGGCCGGCGGTATCGCCGTGTTCATCGGCCTCGCCGAGTTGTCTGGGGAAGCCGCCATGGCCGGTTTCGCCGATCACATCGGCAAGAGGCGATCTGTCGTAGCGGGAATCCTCGTCGCCGCAGCCGGTTTCGGGATGTTTGCGTTTGCCCAGACTTCGCTGGCGCTGGGTGTCGGCGCCGCGATGGTCGCCTATTTCGGCTTCGAACTGGCCATCGTGTCGGGGGTTCCCTATGCCACCGAAATCCATCCACATGCGCGGGCGCGGTTTCTCTCCTGGATGGTCGTCGGTTGGGCAGTCGGCCGAACGTTGGGATCGGCGTTGGGTCCCCGTCTTTATGTCGAGTCGGGGATCGAGACTGCGGCGCTGGTTGCCGCCGGGCTCAATCTGGCGGCGGTTGCGGTGTTCGCTTGGGGCGGGGTACCGAAGAATGCCATTGAAGAGCGATCCGTGGCAGACTCAACCGAAAGCTGAAGAAAGCACACAATGACTTCTCACTCCGGCCGGGTTAGCGACGGCGTCCTATTTACGGACCAGTACCAGCTCACGATGGCGCAGCTCTATTTCAGGCGTGGTCTCCACGAGCGCCGGGCGCAGTTCGACTACTACTTCCGACGCTATCCGGACTACGGGCGTCACCAGGCCGGGTATGCGGTCTTCGCCGGCCTGGATCCTCTATTGGAGTGGATGGCCGAGGTGCGGTTCACTGATGTGGATCTCGGGTTGCTGCGGAGCCAGGTGAATGCGACCGGGCAGCGACGGTTCGATGACGAGTTCCTCGACTGGCTGGCGGACAACGGCACCTTCAACGATGTGATAGTCAAAGCGGTGCCGGAGGGCCGGGTCGTGCATGCGAACGCACCGATTGCCGTTGTCCAGGGACCGTTGGCCATTGTGCAGATTCTCGAGACTTCTTTCCTCAACCGACTCAACTATCCGACGCTCATCGCCACCAAAGCCTCCCGAATCCACGAGGCGGCCGGGGGGCGCCCTGCGCTGGAGTTCGGGATGCGGCGTGGTCCGGCGTCTGGAGCCAACCCCGGGGGACGGGCGGCTCTCATCGGTGGTGCGGACTTCACCTCGAATGTGGGCATCTCGCACGAGATGGGGGTCGACCCCAAGGGAACACATGCCCATTCGATGGTCCAGGTGTTCATGGCACTCGGTCAAGGCGAGCTCGAGGCATTCCGGGCCTACGCCGATGTCTATCCGGACGATTGCATACTTCTCGTCGACACGATCGACACCCTCGAATCGGGGATCCCCAACGCCATCACCGTGTTCAAGGAGTTGCGGGCCGCCGGACACGAGCCGGTTGGCATCCGGCTCGACTCGGGTGACCTTGCGTACCTGAGCATTGAGGCAGCAGAGATGCTCGACGCTGCGGGATTCGAGGATGTCCAGATTGTGTTGTCGGGGAACCTCGATGAGCTAGAGATCTGGCAGATCAGGGCGCAGATACTCGACGAATATGCGCGAGCCGAGAGGGACCCGAAGGGCCTCATGGATCGTCTGGTGTACGGCGTCGGCACCCGGCTCATCACGTCACAGGGCCATGAGGCTCTCGATGGCGTGTACAAGCTGGTAGCCATCCAGGAGGGCACGGACTGGGTTCCGGCCATCAAGGTGTCGGACACACCCGAGAAGGTGCCGATACCCGGGGAGAAGCAGATCTGGCGCCTGTACGACAGCCGGGGCCGGGCGACTGCCGACCTCGTAGGGGTCGCCGATGAGGAGCTTCCCGATGGCGACATCCTGCTGCACCACCCGCACCGGGTTGGGGTCAGCCGTGTGATCAGGCGAGATGAGATCACCAAGGTCGAGGATCTGCTGGTTGAGGTATACCGGGACGGCAAACGGGTCACCCCCGCACCCAACCTCGAAGAGATGCGGGCGCGCCGGATCGCTGACCTCGACCGTCTCGATGTTGGTGTTCGCAGGCTGGTCAACCCGCACATCTATCACGTGTCGCTGACCGAACAGATGAAGGCACTCCAGTTGCGGCTCATCGCCGAGGCCAAGGGGCGCTAGCGGGAAGGTCAGGGGTGCTGAAGGTGCGGGGACGTGGCCGTTGCCCGCTTCTCCGATTGGGTCACGGGTCCGTTTCGCAGAAGTAGAACCGGGTTTCGACCTCGTGGCATCTGCAAAAGCCAAAAGGCTTCATGTCGCACGGGTGCCTTCCATTGGGTACGAAGACTGACCCGTAGTCGTAGTTAATGAAACCCGACCATTCGATCGCGATGAGGGGCTGGGCGGGAGTGGAGTACCAGTGCAGCTTCAATCTCTTGTCGGTCTCAAGGGTCCCGGCCTGGTAATCGGCCCACGCCTCCTCAAGCGCCGGAATATCGCGGCGCACTCCGCGATCCTGGACCTCGCGCAGCATGGGGAACATGAGAGCGACGCCGAGAACCAGCGCAACGGTCAACCATGCGAGAAGCCTTGCCTTTTGCCGGGTCGGCCAGAATGCCGACACAACTACCCCTGGTATCAGCAGGAGCGGAGCCAGAAGGATCCACGAGGCGCGCCAGAAGTGGAGACCGGTCCAACCTATGGCGCCTGCGACCAACTCGCCGAATCCGAGCAGGACGGTGATGGCAATCAAGGTCTGCAGGACCCGAACCCCAAGGCCGGCGTGCTTGCGCTCTCTAATGGGGGGCAAGCCACCGCGTTCCGTATCCGTCACAACCACCTCAGCGCCTATCGCTACTGCCGACTCGACTGTAACGATATGGGACAGGTGTCAGGTTCCACGCAGCCACTCTCTGGACTCCGCTCAGCCAAGCGTCAATCTAGGCAGCCACCACGATGGTGAATCGAATCGCGGGAAGGTTTGCGCAGGGGTGCTGAGGGTGTCCGAACGTCGCCGCATCTGATGCCGCTAGGTGTGCTCGTCGAAGTCGTCGAGGATTTCGCTCAACGCCTGGCGGGCCTGCCCGACGAAGGCAGGGTTCGAGTCGGTGTAGTACGGAATGGCAGCCACACTCATGAGGAGAGCCCATCCCATCGCACGGAACCAGGTGTCCTTGTCGGCTCGGGATGCAACTCTGAACGACTCTCGGCTGTCTGCGTCAAACAGCCACCACGCCGCCAGATGATCGGCACTCGGGTCTCCAACCGTGCATCCTTCCCAATCGATGACGGCCGCAATCTGCCCGCCCGCTGCTATCAGGTTGTCGCCTCTTAGATCGGTGTGCAGCCACGAAGGCCGTCTCTCCCACTCTCCGACCGAGAGGCACCTTTCCCAGACTTGGTTCACCGCGGTGCGGTCGATGTCGGCGGGCAGCTCTTTCGCCCAGTTTCGGAAGCCGGCGTCGACGTGCGCCAGCCCGAATGCGCGGTAGTTGCCGTCGGTCGGCGCACCTTCGGTGGATACCTCACGGAGGGCAACCACGAATTCCCCCAGTGCCTCTCCTGCTTGGTCGAGGTTGTCGATCGTCGCCTTGTCGGCCGGAACACCTTCGATCCATTCGAGCACGGACCAGTGGGACGGGTAGTCGTTACTCGGAATCCCGAGTCGGTGATAGGCGGGGACGTGAATCGGCAAGGAGCGTGCGAACAGGGGCATCCAGCGTGCTTCACGCTCAGGCCCCTGAATGAAATCCGGCGCTCTCGGCAGCCGAACGAGAAGGTCGCCACCGAGACGAAACACGGCGTTGACCGTACCCGACGAGCTCAATCGGCTGAGCGTGAGCCCCGCCAGGTCGGGCATCTGGTCTGCAAGCAACTGCTGCACCAACCCGACATCAATGTCGTATTCATCCTCGTGGAGCCGCACAGTGCAATCGTAGAGCCACATCCCGGCACCGATCGGCTCCGAGGGCGGGTAGGTTTCGCAGGGTTCATCCAAGTGGGAGGGGCTTTTCGGTTGAGGACTATTCGCTCCGCCAATGAACTCGTCGTGGCAGCGCTGGACCGTTCGTCATCTGGCGCTGTACTCGCAGTCAGCTTCGCAGTGGGTGCCGCCTGGGGAGGATTCGCCCGCGTCTGGATGAGATACATCACGACTCATGAGGAATTCAGCTGGTTTGGGACGGTATTCATCGTCGTCGGGTTCGCGGTGATGTTCGCCGGGCAAGCGGCTGTCTATTTGGCTCGTAGAAATGAGGCGAGCCGCAGAGTCTTCATCGGCCTCCGGGCGTTGGCCATCGTCACGCTCCTTCCGCTCTCGTTTGGTGCCGGATCACTCGGGTTCCCAGTGATCGTGCTTGGCCCGCTGGCGGTGATCCGAAGCGGCTGGAATCAGTGGCTCAGAGTCCTGGTGGGAGTCGTCGTCCTATTGGTCGCTGTTGGTGTCTCAGCCTCGTTCTTCGCAGACCTGAGTTTGCTGCGAGCGGCAATCGGCTCGGCGTGGTTCGCTGTTGTCTACGCGGTGCTCGTCTGGATTGTCTGCTTCTCGTTGGCAGCCCAGGATGACGAACGATTCACGCAGGCTACTCACCATCCAGAAGCAGGAAGGGCTGCTACCGCACTCCGCCCGTAGTCAGCAATCCCGATTCGGTCTGGCTGCGGGAAGGCTTGAAACGAGGAGCGGAAGGAATGGAGCATGGCCGGGTTGTGATGTGCCGTGTTGCGCAGGGGCTAACGAGTAGTTGACCGGCACGTGACAGTTCCGAGCCGAACTGCGGTTCCCTGCTCGATGCTCCTGGGAACAGAAGCATCGTCCACGACTGCGCTGATCAGCGAGTCGATTTCGGACCGGCTCACCGGTGAACTGATCTCGATGTCGAAGCTGATCCCCGTCGAAACGTAGTACGTGTCGCCGGCGAACCCGCCATCAACATCAACTCGCAGCTCGTCGATCTGGATCGACCGTTCCTTGGCTAGGGCCAGGGTGTCGTTGAAGATGCAGATGCCCACAGCGGCGTGAAGAACATGGCCACCCGTGAGCTTCGACATCTCGAGGTGCGCGGATCCTGCCATGTGGTGGCGGATACTGAAACCTCTCGGGTCAATCGCTGCCGGATTGTTGTTCTCTGTCTTTATCGAAGCCTTGTAATCAGCCAAGTCCCATTCTCCCAGCTAGGCCGATAACCTCGACGGCAGACGGTTCCCACCGCCCTGCACCGACAGGTTTCGATCGGTCAAGTGGTAACGCAGCCACCTGAATCACAGATCGTAATCTCGGGACACCCCGGCAGCTACAGGTGCAGGCTGATCATCCTCGCCAACGGCAGGCGATCTCGCGCGACGTCTGAGCTGGTGGCCCGGTCGGGCTCAGGCAGCTGCGCTCGGCTCCCTCAGGAACTCCCACAGCGGGACGTCGACAGCCGGGAGCGAGATCTGGTTGATCACCGTGAACCCGCGCCGTTCATAGAATCCCACCGCCTCGCCCAGCGTTGTTTCCGTATAGAGAGGAATTCCTGTTTGATCGCTGTGATCCACCAGCGCCCCGAGCAGTCTTCCACCAAGCCCTCTTCCCTGTAGGTCGGTAGCAATGCCGAGCACCTGGAGATAGATGAAGGGTCTCCCCTTCATGTTGGTTTGGCGAGCCGGTGGAACAGGTGCCAGAGCGCGGGCCGCCAAACGCGATCGGCCCCCAAGCAACGCCATCGCTTTCATACCTTTGCTGAAAGCCCCACTTCGCAACTGGCGCCCGACCGTCATGGTCGCGACATCACCCGGAACCCACGCGATGATCCCTTCGAGGTCTTCGGAGATCGCATAGCACTCACCGTATCTGAGGCAGTACCTGATCGAAGACTCGTACAGGGCGCTGACTATACGATCAGACTTCTTCCGGGAGACCCCCTCCAAGAGCTTCAGCCACAGGGGATCAGCTCGAAAAGCATCGGCCAATACTGCACCAGTCTTCGGGAGATCCCTCCTCTGTATCGCATACAGCTCCGTAGCCCGGCTCACGAGGAACCTCCATTCCTCTCACCAACTCGTTCCTCCGACATTGAGGATATCGCTCACCCGAGAAGTCGTCGGGCAGCCGGGCACCGTTGCTGGGACGCCGTCTCCCCAACTCCTCAGCGAGGTTAGACGTCGAGGGCAAAGCCCAGATCGACGTTGGCGGCCGATTGACCACCCCGTATTCCCCAGTTTTGCAGCGGAGGCTCATTGATAACGATGAGAACGTCTCGGGGATCAGTACCGAGCGCTTCAAGCCGGGCGACGATGCCGGCGTACAGCTTGCTCTTCGCCTGGGTCGAACGGCCGGGGAAAGCATCGATCGTTATCAGGAGGTGGTCGGCCGACTTGCCGGGTGGTACTTCGAAGTTCTCAGCCGGATACTCCAGCACGCGTTGTTGCCGATCGTCATCGGGGATCTCAAAGGCTGCGACGAGAGCGTCGTGAACTGCGTCGAGTAGCGCCTTCTTGGCCGCGGCGGTCCGGCCTTCTCGCATCTCGATCATGACCAGGGGCATACGGCGGACAATAGTGCTGGTTATTGTTTACCAAGGGATACCCGGGCAAGCCCTTGTCAGCGTCTCATCTCACTCGTACAGTCGAGAGAGGAGGTGTTGCCATGCGCAATGACCTGTCGTTCGATGCGATCAGCGGTGTTCAAGCCGAGTGGAGAGATCGCACCCTCAACGTCCCGCTCCGGTATTTCGAGGCGCTCAGCTTCACGGTCAGCTTCCGGACACCGATCGATGTGGTCGAGGGGCTGCTCCCGCCCGAGGTCCATCCCCTCCGATGGGGTCGGCACGAGGCAGTGACCGCGATCATGTTCAATGACTTCCCGATGTCCGACATCGGTTCCTACCGAGAGATCGTGGTTGGCTTCCCTGTCTCCATTGGCGAGAAGACATGGCCCTATGCGGGGTTGCGCTCTTTCTCCAGGAAGGGTGGGGCGTTCTTCACCTACGAGATGGTGCTCGATGACCAGGTCGCCGTCGATCTGGGCGTCGATATTGCCGGCTATCCAAAGCACCTCGGGGAGGTCGAGATTGATCTCGACTCACCGACGATGCGGTGTGTCTGGCGGGAGGATGAACAAGACGTGCTCCGACTTGCCGCACCGCGCCCGATGCCCGTGCCCTTCGAAAAGCGAGATCGGCTTGATCTCATCTCAACGAAGGAGGGATACCTGCTGCGCAGCGAATCGGTTAGCTACACCGGCCGGGCCGGGCGAGCCGATGGGTCGGCCATCACCCTGGAGTTTGGCAGTCACGATCGCGCCGAGATCATCCGTAACCTGACGAAGGGCAAGTGCATGGGCGGCCGACTCGCTCTGGACCGGCAGATCGCCCTGTCCCAGCCGCTCGAGGCGTGGCATATCTAGCTTCGCTCCTGCATCCGCAGGAACCGATTAGCCCACCTGGCTGAGAGCGTCCGCCAGGGTCGTCCAGGGAAGGTCGGCGCATTTGATGCGGACGGGGAACTTGCGGACACCCTGAAGAGCCTCCAGATCACCCAGCACTGCTCCGGGACGGGCCGGGTCGACGGGGCTCTCGCCTTCTTCTATCGACATCATCAGTTTGAATTTCGAGGTGATGTCTTTCACTTCCTCGACCGTCTTGCCCTTGATCGCATCGGCCATCATCGAGCCGGACGCCTGCGAGATAGAGCATCCCTGGCCCTGAGTTGCCACCTCGGTGACTACACCGTCGGCGATGATGAGGTCGAGGGAGAACTCGTCGCCACACGATGGATTCAGCCCCTCGGCGTGATGATCGGCATGCGAAAGCGAGCCTTTGTGGCGCGGGTTGCGGTAGTGGTCGAGGATTACTTCTCTGTAGAGCTCTTCAAGTGCCATGGTTTCAAGTTGGTTGCTGGCTCCCAACTGTAACCCTGCGAGCAACCGCCGAAGTCGCTAGGCGAGTCCGAAGATCTTCCTGGCCCCGTGGAGACCGGTCACCAATTGATCGATGTCCTCTTTGACGGTGTAGATGTAGAACGACGCCCGGGCTGTCGACTGCACATCGAGATATCGCATCAGCGGCTTGGCGCAGTGATGCCCGGCCCGCACTGCAACGCCCTCCTGGTCGAGGATTGTCGCGACGTCATGTGGATGAATATCGCCGAGCTCGAAACTGACCGCTCCGCCCCGCACCGCGACATCGGCAGGTCCCACGACCGTCAGGTCGGGCACCTCGGCGAGTCGATCAAGAGCGTATTGCGTTATCTCGATCTCATGCTGGCGCACCGCACCCATCCCGATTTTCTCGAGGTAGTCGATGGCCGCACCAAACCCGACCGCCTGCGCAATTGGTGGGGTTCCCGCCTCGAACTTGTGGGGGATGGGCGCCCAGCGTGATTCGTAGAGCTGGACGTCTGCGATCATCTCGCCGCCGCCCTCGGCCGGTTCCATTTCCTCGAGGATCTCGCGTCGTCCCCACAGCGCACCGATGCCGGTCGGGCCCAGCATCTTGTGAGCACTGAAGGCAACAAAGTCGGCACCGATGCTCGAAACGTCTGTAGGAAGATGGGGGACCGACTGGGCCGCGTCCACGATCATGATGGCACCGACCCGGCGTGCCGCGGCCACTAACTCAGGCACAGGGCCGATGGCGCCGGTCACGTTGGACATTCCCGAAACGCTGACGATCTTGACGCGCGAGTCCATGATCTCGTCGAGACGCGACAGGTCAACTCTGTAGTCGTCGTCCAACTCCAGATAGACGAGCTCGGCACCGGTGTGCTTGGCGATCAGTTGCCACGGCACAACGTTGGCGTGATGCTCCATCACAGTGAGAACGATGCGATCGCCCTCCTCGAGGCGATTGAGTCCCCAGCCGTAGGCGATCATGTTGATGCCGCTGGTGGTGCCCCTGGTGAACACGACCTCATTCGACGATTCGGCACCGATGAACCTGGCGATCTTGCTGCGGGCCCCTTCATAGGCCTGCGTTGCCTCATCGGCCAACGTGTGGGCGCCACGATGAACATTGGAGTTGTATCGCTTGTAGTAGTCCGAGACCGCGTCGATCACCTGGATCGGCTTTTGCGTGGTTGCCGACGAATCCAGGTAGGCGAGCCGCTTGCCGTTGACCAATCGCTCGAGGATCGGGAAATCGGCTCGCAGGTGATCCATCATCCAGAAGCCCCGACTCTGTAGTTGTCGTATCCGGATTCCTCGATCGCCTTGGCGAGATCCGGCCCGCCGGTCTCGACGACCTTGCCGTCGACGAATACATGGACAATATCGGGTGTGATGTAGTCGAGCATCCGCTGATAGTGCGTGATGATGAGGAATCCGCGACTGTCGTTGTGGAGACGCTGGACGCCCTCAGCAACGGTGCGCAGAGCATCGATATCGAGACCGGAATCGGTCTCGTCGAGAACTGCCAGCTCGGGATCGAGCACTGTCATTTGCAGGACCTCGTTGCGCTTTCGCTCACCACCCGAGAATCCCTCGTTGAGGTAGCGATCGGCGAAGGATTGATCCATGCCGAGTTCCTTCATCGCCTCTGCAACCTTGAGCCGCAGCTCGAGCACGGTGTAGTCGGTTCCGGTGCGGTTCGAGAGAGCGGTGCGCAGGAAGTTCAGAACGGAGACACCCGGAATCTCCTCAGGGTATTGGAATCCCAGGAAGATGCCCTCGCGGCCACGTTGGTCGGCAGTCCACTCGGTGATGTCCTCACCTTTGTAGATGATCTTGCCGCTGGTCACCTCATAACTGGGGTGGCCCATGAGCACATAGGAGAGTGTCGATTTGCCCGATCCGTTGGGGCCCATCAGCGCATGAATTTGGCCGCGCTCGATCGTGAGATTCATGCCTTTGATGATCTCGACGTCGCCGGCGGACGCATGTAGGTCTTCGATAACAAGTAGAGGAGCAGTCATAAGGCGGAGGATAGCCTGCCTGCGCAAGCTCTAAGCACTACGCGGCTAGTAGATATCGACCTAGCCGGTCAAGCCCTTCAGATGTCGCTCAACTTCACCGGCATCGATGTCTCGCAGGGGCGAGAAATGCTGGATATACATCCGGCCGACACCCTCGGCTGCGTACTGGCCGACGAGGTCTGCCGCCTGCTCGTACGTGCCGTGCAAGACGCGACGTTCGGCAAGGCTGGCTTCGAGTTCCTCCGGCGCCTTGTCCCGAGCCGCGGCCGCGGCGCCCAGAGCATCGCGGTACTCAGCTTCGTCGGCACCGAGGATGGCCGAGGTCGTAACCGAGACCTTGATCTCCCCGGGATCGCGCCCCAGCGTCCGTGCTGCACCCTTCATGACTTCGATACGTGCGGCCAGGTCCTCTGCAGTGGAGGCAAACATGTTGTATTCGTCGGCGAATCGCCCCGCGATCGATGGTGTTCGCTTCATACCCATGCCGCCGATGATGATCGGCAGCTTCGAGCCGGGGCGGGGGAGGATGTCCACGTCCTCGAGCCGGAAGTGGCGACCCAGGTACCCGCCGCTGTTTCTGCCGATAACCGTGTGGATGTAGGCGAGAGTTTCAAAGAGGAGGCTGAACCGGGTCCTCATTTCCGGAAGCTGGATGCCGAATACCCGGTGCTCGCTCTCCATCCAGCCGGTGCCGACGCCGAGCTCAAAACGACCGCCGGACATCTCGTCCAGGGTGGTCGCGGTCTTGGCTATCACGCCGGGGTGACGGAATGTGAGGGGTGTTACCAGAACGGTGAGCTTGATTGTCGTGGTCTCTCGGGCCAGGCCGGCGATGGTGGTGAGCGCGTCGGTGGCGGGGACGCTGTCTTCTCCGGCCAGGTAGTGATCAGAACGGGCGAACGAGGTGAAGCCGGCTTTCTCTGCAGCGAGCGCAAGCGCAAGCAGTTCGTCGTACGTACCGCCCACCTGTGGCTCAACCATCAAACCGAATTCCATCGCCGTCCTCCTATTCGCTACCAGCGTCGTTCCCGCCACTCGGGCAACGCCGGCCGTTCGGTTCCGATTGTCGTATCCAGGCCATGTCCTGGCATGACAATTGTCTCATCTGGGAGCGAGAAATACTCCCTTTCGAGGCTCCCCATTATTTGATCAAAGTCGGAGTATGGGAATCGAGTTGCTCCCGGGCCACCGGGAAAGAGCGTATCTCCGGTGATGACTGCCCCGTCAGTGATGAGGCCGATCGACCCCGGCGTGTGTCCGGGAGTGTGAACGAGTAATACCGTCGCCTCTCCGATCTTGAGCACACCCGGACTGAGATCCTGGTGCGGCGCGACCGGGCAGAGCTGGCGGTCCGCATGGTGGAGCCGTATCGGGATGCCCAGCTGTTTCGCGACCTGTTCCGCAGCACCAACGTGGTCGGCGTGGCCGTGAGTGGTGATGATCGCAATCGGCTCGGTGCCGGTGGCGGTATCGAGGACTCGTGCCGCGTCTGCTGCCGCGTCCACAATCAACGAAGCGTTGGTCGAACGGCAGGCCACCACATAGGCGTTGTTGCCGAAGTCGCCTACTTCGGCCTTTCGGATCCGAACCCAATCATTCTCGAAATGCCACTCGCTCGGCACCGTGTCCCCTCCAATCTCAGGTCGAGGGTAGCTGGTGGCTAGCCGGTCGGTTCCAGCGATCGCATGATCAGTTCGAGAGTCTCGATATCGGTCTCTCCCGCAACCCGGAAAGCGACGGTGCCGTCACCGTTGAGGAAGACCCAATACGGGAAGGAGCTGCCGCCGTAAGCATTCAGGGCGCTGGATTCCTGGTCGTCACGAATCGTTGGTGACGTCCAGCCTTCTCGATCCAACCAGGCCGACGGCGGCCAGTTGGCCTGACCGGAGCTCGCCGATGTTGTGACCGCCATGATCTCTACGCCGTCGACGCCGCCGCCTGAGTCGAGCCAGCTCTGGACTCGCGGTACCTCAGCCTGGCAATGCGAGCACCAGTGGGCGAGGAACACGACAGCCTTTGGTGTTCCGTCGTGTTCGAGCGATACGACGTTGTCGGCGAAGTCCTGCCCGCTGATCTCAGGAGCCACGAGACCGGTGGCCGGATCGGAATCGACAACAGACGCTCCAGGAGTCATCGCCGGCAGAGCAGAGCCGGTGATGCTGGGCTCTCCGTATTCGCCGCCGCTTCCGATCGGTTCTTCTGAGCTGAGGACAATTGCCGCAACCAGGAGGACGGCGACCAGACCAAACACGATGGGCAGGACGGGAATCTTCCTGTCCGACTGCTGTGTCTTAGTGCCCGGTTTGACCCGTGAGTTCTTCGTCTTCGTCGTCATCTGGTGGAAGCCCTTTCGTCCCAAATCTCGTGAGGGTCTCGACAGGGGCCACATCATGGCGCGTTGACGAAGCCAATGTGACGATTTGCCAAGAAATGGAGAGCTTAACTCAGTGTCTCTAGCATCGCTAGCTCGAGCAACTCGAGATCCATGCGCCCGGCCCAGCGTCTTGTGACGATTCCGTCACTATCGACGAACACCCAGTAGGGGATTACCCAACCGCCGAAGGCAGCGAAGGTCGACGATTCTTCATCGTCCGCGATGACGGGGCTCGTCCAGTTCTCCCTTTCCAACCAGGCAGACGGTGGCCAGTTGCCGCCGACCTCTGCTGCCGACGTTGAGACCGAGATGATGTCTACACCGGCGACGCCCCCCGTCTCGTTGAGCCAGCGCTGCACCTCGGGAATCTCATCCTGACAATGCGGACAGCTATGAGAGACGAAAAGGATCGCCTTGGGCTGGCCATCTTTGCTGATCTCGACGGTGGTTCCGTCGAAGTCCTGGCCGGTGATTTCCGGGATGGGCGTTCCGACTGCGGGGTCGTCAAGACTTCCTACGGTCGCATCTTCGACAACGGCCAGGCTTGCCCCACTGATCACGGGCTGCCCGAACTCCGCCGACCCATCGGCGCCGTCCCCCGAGTCGCCACCGGAGAACACGATCGCCAGGATCAGAGCGAGAGCAACAACTCCAAAGACAACGCCGAGGATGATCCGGCTCTGGTTGCTTGCTGCTGGCTTCGTCGGCGTTTTCGCTGCCACGTCGGTCACTCCATGTCGGTTTATGCGGTCTCGGCCGTGTTGGCGCGGAGAGCCAGCATCATTACGAGCACAAGGGTAAAGGCGCTCAGCGCCATGTAAGGGATCGAGATGAACCCGAAGACACGGAACCACACTCCGGTGCATGGCACTGAAGTGGTGCAGCTGGTGCCCTCGAGGTTGGGGAACCATTGGATGAGGTAGTGGTAGATCGAGATGGCTGAGCCGATGACAGCGATGGTTGTTACGTAGAGACGCACGTTTGAGTCGCGCCTCACCGTGGCTATCGCCAGGATGATGAAGATCGGGTACATGGCGATCCGCTGATACCAGCAGTCCGTACACGGGATCAGATGGGCAACTTCGGAGAGATAGAGGCTGCCGAGTGTTGCGGCGCCTGCAGCAACTGCACCGAATAGGAGCTCATAACCCCGAAGCGCCTCGTTGATCTGGTCTCTCCTGGCCGCAGCCCGGGTTGACCAGCGTGCTGCGATCAAGGTGACCACATAGACGACAACGACGATGTTGGCGGCGAGCGCCATCATCGCAAAGAAGAGCTTCATCGTTTGTAGGTCGAACATTGTCCTCCTCGGGGTGACGCAAGCCTAAATGCGATTGGCTGCAACACGTGATTTCTCCCGTCACGATCGCTCACGTAGCGGTACCATTCCCGTCCATGGCAGCCTTCTTTTTCGCTCTGGGTCTTCTTGCCTTACTCGTCGTTGTCGGTATTGCGTTCTACTGGCAGGGGACCATCCGCCTGCCGGGATCGGCCGTGGCCTACGGGGTAGAGGACTCTATCAAGTACATAACTCCACGGCTCTCCGAATCAACTCGCCAGGTCATCGGCGCCAAGAGTGTCCGCCGGATACTCGAGTGGGAGATGAAGTTTCTCCAGGATCAGCTCGACTCCGATCCGGACCAGCCGGTGATCCTCGGTGGAGAGGCAGCCACCGCCTACGTGCTCGACCAGACGACCCGGCAGGGCTTCGAGTACGAGCCGGCGATAGTCGCCGAGGTAATGCACCTCCAGGCCGAATACATGAGGTCCATAGGAGCTTTGGCAGAACCCGTCGGCGAAGATGAGTTGAAGGCGATCAAGCCGGTGAATGATGTCTAACCCCAAGGCGGACTGGGAAGAGGCTTTCCATTCCGGTGCAGAGCGTCGCAAGGCATTCGACACCCTTTCGTTTGAGGAAGTGCCCCCGCTGGGGATGCCCGCCGATGGTGAGGTCCCTGAGGAGATCGGGTATCCAGGGGAGTACCCCTACACCCGCGGCGTCCATGCAACCGGCTATCGGGGGCGTCTGTGGACCATGCGTCAGTTCGCCGGATTTGCCTCAGTGGCCGACACAAATGAGCGTTTCCGGCACCTGCTCGATGCCGGTCAAGGTGGACTCTCGGTGGCATTCGACATGCCGACGTTGATGGGCCTCGATGGTGATGATCCGCTCGCCCTCGGGGAGGTGGGCCACTGCGGTGTGGCCGTATCGTCCACCGACGACATGGTCGATCTCTTCGATCAGATCCCATTGAGTGACGTATCAGTTTCCATGACCATCAACGGCCCCGCCGAGGTCCTTTTCGCCTTTCTGCTGGTGGCAGCCGAGGAGCAGGGTGTCGATTGGTCGAAGCTGCGGGGGACGCTGCAAAACGACATCCTCAAGGAGTACATAGCTCAGAAGGAGTGGATCTTCCCACCGGAGCCCCATCTGCGATTGATCGTCGACATGATCGATTTCTGTGGAAGGGAAGTGCCGGAGTGGAACACGATCTCGATCTCCGGCTACCACATTCGTGAGGCCGGGGCCACCGCGGCGGAGGAGTTGGCGTTCACCCTCGCCGATGGCTTCGCCTATGTGGAGGCGTGCCTGCGACGGGGTCTCGAGGTAGATGACTTTGTCCCTCGGCTCTCATTCTTCTTCGACGCCCACATCGACTTCTTCGAAGAGATCGGCAAGTTCCGGGCCGCCCGGCGCATCTGGGCACGCTGGCTGCGCGATCGCTACGGCGCGACCGACGAGCGGTCGCTCAAAATGAGGTTTCACACCCAAACGGCTGGGGTCTCGCTCACGGCGCAACAGCCCGAGAACAACATCGTGCGCACCGCCGTCGAAGCCTTGGCTGCCGTCCTCGGTGGAACCCAGAGTTTGCACACGAACGCAATGGATGAGGTATTCGCTCTGCCGACGGCGAGGAACGCTGAGATCGCTCTACGCACTCAGCAGATCATCGCGGAGGAAACGGGTGTTGCCTCGACAATCGACCCGCTCGGCGGATCATGGTTCGTCGAGGAGATGACCGATCGAATCGAGGCCAGGGCAGAGGAGATCTTCGCTGCGATCGATCGAATGGGGGATGGATCCATGCTGGATGGTGTCCTCCATGGCATCAACGAGGGATGGTTCCAATCTGCCCTTGCGGACTCTGCCTACGAATTCGAGAAGGCGTTGAACAGCGGTGACCGGGTGATAGTCGGCGTCAACAAATACGTGAAGGAGGACGAGACGCCGCTCGAGATCCTTCGTATCGGCGCCGAGATCGAGGCCGGGCAGCGGGCGAAGCTGACGCGATTGCGTGGCTCACGAGATCAAGAGAAGGTCGACGCAGCTCTGCATCAGTTGCGCGAAGGAGCTGCCGGCGACGCCAATCTGATGGAGCTGATCGTCGCGGCCGCCCGGGAGCGAGCGACACTCGGCGAGATCGTCAGCGCGATGAAGGACGTCTTCGGCGGCTACAGGGAGCCCCCTCGTGTTTGACCGGATGCAGCGGCTGTGCGGGCAGGTCTTCTTGGCTTTGTACCTCGCGATGGCTCCGTCGACCGTGCCTGATTGGCGTGCAGACCCCGGTATCCGGACGGTTGCCATGCTGCCCATCGGCGAGCCGATGCCTGCGATTGGGGCGGCATTACACTCACGGTCCGCTACGAAGACCAAGTAGGAGGCATCCCGTGTTGAAGTGGCGAATTCTCATGGTGGTCGTTGCCGCCGTCGCCATCGTTGGTGCCGGGTGCAGTGACAACCCCGAGACAAGCACAACCGATGGTGTGACAACCGGCGACGACGTCGTCTTTGGCGACGGCGTCATGCCCGACACGATCCCTGCGGACTTCCCGCTGCCGACGGGGAGTGCGGTCGGCTCGACGATGGTCGTCTCCAAGAGCGGATTCACCGAGGTCGTCGTCCGTGTCAGCGCCGGGATGGGGATCTCGGCTGAGTTCTTCAACCAGGGGCTGGCCCAAGCCGGGTACAGCGTTGATCGTTCCGAAGCCGATGGAGCCGGGTGGGTCATCGAATTCAGCAAGGACTCCACCAGGGGTTCTCTAGATATCACCGAACCGGTTGAAGGTATCAGCCAAGCCATCCTCCGCTGGAACCTGCCCTAGGCTCGGGGCGAGACTTGGGATGCGCTCACGCGCCTCCTCCCCCCGGCTTGGGGCCGGTGTACCTACCCCCAAGAAGGGGGGACCGACTGCACAGGCAGAGGCTCTGCGTGAGCAGAACTTCAACCTGACCGAAGGGCAGGCGTAGACTCTGCCCCGCAGATGCGAGGAGGAAGCCGTGGGCCGGCTCAACCGTTTTGATGAACACCGCTACGTCGGCACGCGCGACGACATGGTCGTCTACGACTGTGACGACGATGTGGCGCGAGCGACGCTCGAACGGCGGATGGCTGAAGAAGGGCTGTTGCGCCGCAACCTGGTGCAGACCTTTGGACCGGACTCGCTGGCCGAGGCTCGCAATCGGGGGTTCAAGTCTTCGTGACTCGATTTATCGATGCCCATGTGCACCCGCCCGTTCCGGAGTTTCTCGATGGTCCGATCGGCCCGTATATCGACGGTCTCCGCGAGTTCCTCCAGATCCCGATTGACCCGCAGACTCCTGAGGAGCTGGCCGAGTTCTATCGTTCCCGCGACGCTCGGGCGGTGCTGCTGGGATGGAACAGCAGGCCGGCAAGCGGCTATCGCTCACTGGACAATCGACAGATAGCGGCTCTTGTCGCCCATGCGCCGGATGTCTTCTACGGTTTTGGGGCGGTTGAACCGACCGGTGGAGCCGGTGCGGTTGCTGCGGTTCACCAGGCGGCCCGGCTGGGCCTGTCGGGACTGTCTTTCCATCCTGCATCTGAGCAGGTCACCCCTTCACCCCGCGATAGTCGACAGCTTTGGGAAACCGCTGCCGAGCATGGCCTCATCTGTCTGATTCACACCGGCTTTACGAGGCTCGGTGCCGGAACTCCCGGCGGCGGCGGAGTTGCGCTGGAGCCCGGTCGCCCGATGCATGTGGATCGGCTGGCTGCGGCGTACCCGGAGTTGAAGATCATTCTCGCCCACACCGGGCCATTGTGGCTGGACGAGGCGATTGCCGCCTCGGTGCACAAGAGCAACATCCACCTGTGTCTTTCCGGGGTGACGCCCAAGGCGATGGGTCCGGAACTCCTGGATCTGATCCGTGGCCCGTTGCACGATCGGGTTCATTTCGGCAGCGACTACCCGTTTGGCAACCCGGATTCCTGGCTGGCCGAGTGGGAATCGCTTGGACTCCCCGACGAGGTCAACAAGGCAGTCCTCGTCGACAACATCAGCCGGTTACTCGCACGCTGACCGGATCTCATCGGCCGGAACCGGCAAACCCAGACCGGCGGCCAGCAGACACGCAACCTTGCGCTCTCTGAAGTAGAAGAAGTGGTCGCTGCCTTTGAGCACGTGGAGCGTTGCCCCCGCTCTGGTGGCGTAGTCGGCAACCTGGTCGGCGGGAACGAGCTGGTCGCGGTCGCCCACGATGAACGTACGCGGAACGGAATGGAGAGATTCCGGTGCGGGGAGCCGCTGGCCGGCGTTCGGCCCCACGCCGGGTGCGATCCCGACGTAGTTGTGTTCCGAGCGGTCGCGGGCGTGCCAGCGCAGTGCGGTGCCTGCTCCGAATGACCAGCCGGCGACACCGAATTCGAGATCGGGGAATCGCTCGTGGGCGTGCTCGACGGCTGCCGCCACGTCATCGATCTCCGCCAATCCGGAATCATGGACGCCCGTAGAACGCCCCACGCCGCGAAAGTTGAACCGAAGCACCGCAACCGAGCGCAACAGGAGATCAGCCGTGATTGCCTCCAGCAATGGAACGCTCATGGTCCCGCGATGCAGAGGATGCGGGTGGCACAGGACCACGCCGCGTTCGGGGGTGTCGGGGAGATCCCAACGGGCTTCCAGCTCTACCGACGACGAGACTCGGATAGTGGTCACAGGCGGGTTGCCATCCAGACGGCAGCGGCAATCAGGATCACAAGTCCGGTCACCAGTGACGCCACAAGAAGATACCGAGTCTGCATGAGGCGGAGGATACAGCGCCGGGGCCGATGCCCCGGTCGTTCACATGCGCTCACGGACCTGCCCCTTCGGGCCGATCGACCGACGGCATCGAGGTTCAGGAGCCGGCGCCGCCAATAGCTCGTCCGTGTAGGCAGTCCGGGCCGGTCCGGCGATGATTCACGATCTGCCCGATCGCTACCCGGGTTCGGAGCAGTTCTCGGCCATTCTCCGGAGCGCTAGGCTCCTAGGAGGTTGCTGAACAAGCGCTGTGGCTGCTTGCCTCCACACGTTTGGGCCGTAGCCACGGATAAAGCCGAGCGAACCGGAACCGGGGAGCTCGGCAGACTCCCAAAGGACCCAAGATCCCTGCGGAGGCATGGTGTACGACGTCGTAATCATTGGTGGCGGGCCGGGTGGCTATGCAGCCGCTCTCTACGCCCATAACTTCGGTCTGAACGTTGCTCTTGTGGAGAAAGAACGGGTCGGTGGAACCTGTCTGATCCGTGGATGCATCCCGGCCAAAGCGTGGCTCAAGACCGCCGAGATCTTTGCCCATGTGAAAAAGGCCTCGGACTTCGGGGTTCATGTTGGCGAACCGACCCTCGATTGGGAGGCTGCGCTCAATCGGAAGAACAGCATCGTTGACGGTCTGGTCAAGGGCTTGAGCGGCCTGCTCAAGGCTCGCAAGGTCGACGTCATCGATGGCTACGGCCGTCTCGCCGGCGGCGGGGTTGAGGTTACCGATGACAGCGGTGCGGTACAGCGGCTCGAAGCGCGCAACGTAATCCTGGCCACGGGCTCCAAACCACGTTCAATCCCCGGGTACGAGTTCGACGGGACCAAGATCGTGTCCAGCCGTGAAGCCCTCGATTGGAGCGAACGGCCCCGCCGGGTCGCCATCGTCGGAGCTGGAGCGATCGGCAGCGAGTTTGCACTGATTCTCGGCTCGACGGGGTCCGAGGTCCATCTCTTCGAGATGCTCGACCAGGTCATACCGGGAGCCGAGCCTGAAGCCGCAAAGGCACTTGCCCGCGAGATGAAGAAGAAGGGCATCAAGATTCGCACTGGTGTGGGCGTTGGCCCGGCCGAGGTGCATGACGACCGTGTCGTCGTCCCCTTCGAGGGCGACTACGTGGAGGTCGATACCGTGCTCGTCGCGGTCGGCCGGGCACCGGTCACCGACGACATCGGTCTCGAGACCACCAAGGTCAATGTCGAGCGGGGGTTTGTCCACGTCGACCCCAACACGATGATGACCGACGAGCCCAACATATACGCCGTAGGTGACATTGTCGCCGGCACCCCTCAACTAGCCCATGCCGGCTTCGCTGAGGGCATTGCCGCCATCACTCATATTGCAACAGGTGAAACGGCACCGGTTGACTACCGAGCCATTCCGCTTGTTGTCTACACAGATCCCGAGGTAGCGAGCGTCGGGTTGACCGAGGCTGCCGCCAAGGAAGCAGGCTATGACGTCGAGGTCCACGATCACGGCATGCGTGGGGTCGGCCGGGCGATCATCCAGGGCGAAATCGGAGGCCTGGTCAAGATCGTCAGCGAGAAGGACGGGCCCATTCTGGGCGCCACCGTGGTGAGCCCAGGGGCCGGCGAGCTGATCCACGAGCTCATGTACGCCGTGGCCTGGGAGGCGTTGCCCGCAGAGGCCGCCGCCTACATCCACGCCCATCCGACAATTTCAGAAGCGATCGGTGAAACGCTGCTCTCCGCAGCCGGTCGCAGTTTGCACTGAGGACGAGAAGGAGACCGCAAAAAATGGCGACCACCGTCGAGATGCCCCAACTGGGCGAGACCGTAACCGAAGGCACAATCCTGAGCTGGGCAAAACAGCCCGGGGACACCGTCGCTGAAGATGACGTCCTGCTCGAGATATCCACCGACAAGGTGGATACGGAGATTCCTTCGCCCGTAGCCGGGACGATTCTCGAGATCCTCGTTCCCGAGGGTGAGACCGTCAGCGTCGGTACGCCGCTGGTCGTGATCGGAGAAGCCGGCGAGCAGGTTGACGCAGCTCCAGTGGCTGCCGCTCCCGCCGCTGAGGCACCGGCTCCCGCACCTGAGCCGGTTGCAGAAGCCCCGGCTCCGGCTCCCGCGCCCCCACCGGCGCCTGCTCCCGAACCTGCACCTGCGGCAGCCGCCCCACCGCCCCCACCGGAGATGCCGGTTGCGACTGACGATGCACCCAAGCGGTCCGTATTGTCGCCGGTCGTCCGCAAGCTGGCCGCCGAGAACGACGTAGATCTGGCACTCGTGGCTGGGACCGGTGACGGCGGCCGGATCACTCGCAAGGATGTCAGCAAGTACATCGAGGCCAAGAAGGCAGGTTCGCCGCCGCCTCCACCTGCTGCCCCCACCGCCGAGGTCACCTTTGAGCCTGCCCCCGGCGCCGCCCCGGCCCCAGCGGCAGCACCTCCAACACCTGCCCCAGCAGCCCCGGCCCCGGCTCCTGCCGCGCAGGCTCCGGCGCCGCAACCCGAGCCGGCCGCCGTTCCCGAAGCCACTCCGGCAACCGGAGACCGCACCGAGGCAATGCCCCGGCTCCGCAAGGTCATCGCCGAGAACATGCTCAACTCCAAGCGGACTGCTGCACACGTGTGGACGTCTGTTGAGGTTGACTATGAGAGGGTGGAGCGGGTTCGGCAGCAGCACAAAGCCGGATGGAAGGCACGCGAGGGCTACTCGCTGACCTACATGCCGTTCATTGCGCGGGCGACCATCGATGCGCTGCAGGCTTATCCGGTCGTGAACAGCTCGTTCGACCTGGAGAATGCGACCCAGACGTTCCACAACGCGGTGAATCTCGGCATCGCCGTCGACCTCAATGAGGGTGGGCTCGTCGTCATGAGCATGCCCGGCGCCGATGGCCTCGGACTCACCGGTCTAGCTCGCGGCATCCGTGGCGTCGCCGACAAGGCGCGTGCCGGCAAACTGGAGCTCGACGACCTATCCGGGAGCACGTTCACCATCACCAATCCCGGTCCGTTCGGCTCGTTCATGTCGGCGCCGATCATCAATATCCCCAACGTGGCGATTCTGTCGACCGACACGGTCGCCAAGCGGCCGACTGTCGTAACCCAACCCGATGGTTCGGATGCGATTGCCATTCGCCACATCGGTTATCTGGGCCTGACCTGGGATCACCGGGTGTTTGACGGTTCGACCGCGGTTCTGTTCCTCCGCCGCATCAAGGAGAACCTGGAGACCTGGGACTGGGATCAGGAACTGGCGTGACCGCAACCCGGGTTCGCGTTCGCTGGCTCGGGCGTCTGCCATATGCTGAGGCCTGGGACCTGCAGAAGGCTTTCTGGGAGGGTCGTGTTGGCGGCCGCTCCGCGGACGACTATCTGCTCTTGCTCGAGCATCCGCATACCTACACGGTCGGCCGCAACGGTGATGGTTCGAATCTGCTGATCCCCGAGACGGATCTGGGTGGTATCGGCGCTGAGATCCACAACGTCGATCGGGGTGGCGACATCACCTATCACGGTCCGGGACAGCTGGTTGGCTACCCGATTTTCGGTGTGCCCCGCCTGCCCAAGGGCTTCGATATGGTCGGCCATGTCCGACGCATAGAAGCGACAGTCATCGCTGCTCTTGCTGATCTCGGGATCAACTCCTGGGCGGAGGAGGGCCTGACCGGCGTCTGGACCAAACAGGGCAAGATTGCGGCAATCGGCGTGCGAGTGGCACGTGGCGTGTCCATGCATGGGTTTGCCATCAATGTCGAGCCCGACCTGAGCTACTTCGGCAACATCGTCCCGTGTGGCATCGCCGATCGCGAGGTGACTTCTGTCTCGGCCATGCTGAGGCGCTCGGTGAGTATCGAGGAAGTCGTTGACGCTCTCATCCCGCACGTGGAGGAGGTTTTCGGTCACGACGAAGCCGAGGTGCAACTAGGCGCCTTTGCCCGTGGCTCACGTCGCGAGGCATTCGCAGTGGATGAGATGGTGGCCGCTGGAGTCTTCTCGGGCCAAAACCCGACCGAAATTCCCATTGCCATCAACGGGCTGCTGCCAGGCGAGCCGGCGCGCCCGGAGTGGATGCGGATCAAGGCCGACATATCCTCCGACGGCTACCGCGAGGTGCGACGCCTGATGCGGAGCAAGGAACTCAACACCGTGTGTGAAGAGGCTGGTTGCCCGAACATCTACGAGTGCTGGGCATCCGGAACCGGGACGCTCATGCTCCTGGGGGAGAAATGCACCAGAGCCTGCGCCTTCTGCGATGTTCAGACCGGCAAACCCGGTGAGGTCGATCTGGGTGAGCCGCTGCGTGCCGCTGAGGCTGTAGCGGCCATGGGGCTGCGGCATGCGGTTCTGACATCAGTGAACCGTGATGACCTCGAAGATGGTGGCTCGAAGATCTTCGCAGAGACCATCAACCGGATCCGCGAACTCGTCCCCGACTGCGATGTCGAGGTGCTCATTCCCGACTTCAAGGGTGATCTCGAGGCGCTCGAGACGGTGATGTTCGCCAAGCCTGCCGTGCTCAACCACAACACCGAGACGGTGCTCCGGCTGCAGCGCGATGTCCGCACCGCCGCCAATTACGGCCGTTCGCTGGCGCTGCTCGCCCGGGCGAAATGGATCAACCCGTCCGGGACGGTCAAGTCCGGTTTGATTGTCGGTATGGGGGAGACCGAGGCCGAGATCCTGTCCACTCTCGCCGATCTGCGGGCAGTTGGCGTAGACCTGGTGACAATCGGGCAGTACCTGCGGCCGACGCCACGTCATCGCCGGGTCGACCGCTATGTCCATCCCGACGAGTTTGCCCGTTATGCGGCTGAGGGCTCCCGTCTGGGTATCTCGCATGTCGAGTCGGGCCCGCTTGTACGTTCGTCCTATCACGCTCAAGAATCCTTGGAGACGGCTCTGCAATGACAGCATTCAATTACGCAGCTCGAATGGACCGCGCCCGCACCGAGATGACCGCCCGCGGCGTCGACGTGATGCTCGCATCGGTCGGCTCGGAGCTTCCCTACCTGACCGGCTACGAGGCGATGCCGCTCGAGCGGCTCACGATGGCAGTGATTCCAAAGGAGGGTGGTGCCTTCCTGGTGGTTCCGGAGCTCGAGGCCCCGCGGGTGGAGCCCATTCCCGGTGTGTTCACGATCCATCCATGGGGGGAGACCGAGGATCCGATATCGATTGTCGGCGACCTCATGGGCTCGGCGCAGCAGGCAATGATCGGCGACCACACGTGGTCGGTGTTTCTGCTCGCTTTGCAGGAAGCTCTGCCGACGACAACTTTCGTCTCCGCACGACCGCTCACGGAAGCGCTCCGAGTCATCAAGGAACCGGCTGAGGTCGATCTGTTGCGTAGGGCTGGGGCGTCCGCCGACGTCGTCGCCGGTCTGCTTGCCGGACACAGGTTCAGCGGGAAGACGGAGGCGGAGGTGTCGCGAGAAGTTGCGGCAATGCTCGAGGCGAACGGAACGGACGTCGCGACCTTTGCGATTGTTGCCTCCGGGCCCAATGGGGCATCGCCCCATCACGAGGCAGGTGATCGGGTCATCGGCGAAGGCGATGCCATCGTCGTCGACTTCGGTGGGACTGTGGGGAGATACGGTTCCGATACGACCCGGATGTTCCACGTCGGCGAGCCATCGGAGAAGTATCGCCGGGTGCACAACGTGGTGGTCGAGGCACAGCAGGCGGCGATAGCTGCAGTCCGGCCGGGGGTCAGCGCCGAGTCGGTAGACGCCGCGGCGCGCACCGTGATCACCGAGGCCGGCTTCGGGGAATTCTTCATTCATCGCACCGGCCACGGCATCGGTCTCGACGGTCATGAGGATCCGTACATTGTCGAAGGGAATGCGAAGGTCCTCGAGCCGGGTATGGCGTTCTCCATCGAGCCCGGTATCTATCTCCCGGGTGAATTCGGTGTCCGCATCGAGGACATTGTCGTCTGCACCGACGACGGCGTTGAACGGCTCAATGCCTCCTCGCGCGACGTCGCGATTGTCGGCTGATTCGCCTCGTCACAGCGCCGCATCGCCCATATAGGACGGATAGGGCAAGACAGCTACTCTTGCCCTGATCGAGAACCGATTGCCCTTGGAGGAATCGTGCAGAAGGACATCCAGCAGCTAGCGGCCGACGCCATCAGGACACTGTCAATGGACGCCATCCAGAAGGCGAATTCGGGTCATCCCGGAGGGCCAATGGGTATGGCCGACATGGCCGTTGTGCTGTGGAGCGAGTTTCTGCGAGTCGATCCCAAGAACCCGACATGGGAGAACCGGGACCGTTTCGTTCTGTCGGCGGGCCATGCGTCCATGCTGCTCTACTCCGTTCTGCATCTCTCCGGCTTCCCGATCAGCATCGAGGACATCAAGAACTTCCGGCAATGGGGCTCGCCTACAGCCGGTCACCCGGAAATCGACGTCCCTCTCGGAATCGAGATGACAACTGGTCCCCTGGGCCAGGGTCTGGCCACAGGGGTTGGCATGGCAATCGCCGAGACCAAGCTCCGGGACATCTTCGGGCCTGACCTCGTCGACCATCGCACCTACGGCATCGTCTCCGACGGTGACATCATGGAAGGCGTGGCTATGGAGGCCGCATCGCTCGCGGGTCACCTCGGCTTGGGCAAGCTTCTGTACCTCTACGACGACAACGACATCACGCTCGATGGGCCCAAGGAATGGTCTTACAGCGAGGACACGATGGCGCGATTTGCTGCTGCCGGTTGGCAGACGCTTGCCGTCGACGGCCACGATCGCGCCGCTATTTCCGAGGCTATCGCGACGGGTATCGCCGACGAGGCCCGACCGACGATCGTTGCGTGCAAGACACACATCGGCTTCGGTGCCCCGAACAAGCAAGACAAGTCGGCTGCCCATGGCTCGCCACTCGGCGAAGAAGAGATTGCCCTGGCGAAGGCTGCCTATGGGTGGGAGTACGAGCCATTCCATGTGCCGGCCGAGGTGTATTCGTTCTTCACCGACGCTCTCGATGATCGCCGCCAGGCGGCGAGCGAGTGGCAGCGCAACCTCGAAATGAAGCTTGCCGGCGACAAGGAACTCGCCGCTGCGTGGCACACCCACTTCGGAGCGGAGCCGTTCACCGTCGCGGTCCCTGAATACGAGCCTGGCGCCAGTGTTGCCACTCGTGCGATCTCCAACACAGTGATCAATGCCATCGCTGAGGATCGCCCTGACTTCATCGGTGGGTCCGCCGATCTCACGCCGACAAATAGCACATTCATCCATTCCTCAACCGACTTCTCAGCGGAAGATCGGACGGGTCGCAATCTCCGGTTTGGGGTGCGTGAGCATGGGATGGGGGCCATCGTCAACGGCATCAATCTCCACGGCGGGCTGCGGTGCTTCGGGGCTACTTTCCTGACCTTCTCTGATTACATGCGAGGTGCAATAAGGCTCGGTGCGTTCATGGGTGCGCCAAGCATCTGGGTACTCACTCACGATTCGATCTTCCTCGGTGAAGATGGCCCGACCCATCAGTCAGTGGAGCATCTCGCCGCCTTGCGGGCGATCCCGAACCTCTGGGTAATCCGACCCGGCACGGCCGCTGAGGTCGCCGGGGGCTGGGAATTGGCCCTCAACCGTCTCGAGGGGCCAACCGTGCTCGTGTTCTCGCGTCAGGGAATGCCGGTTGGAGGCGCAGCGCCGGTTCCGGTCGACAAAGGCGCATACGTCGTTCGTGACGGTTCCGATGCAGTGCTCATTGCTACCGGCTCGGAACTGGAGACGGCGATCGGTGCGGCCGACATTCTTGCCGGCGAGGGTAAGTCCGTGCGCGTTGTCTCGATGCCGTGCCGCGAGGCGTTTGTCGCTCAGGGCGACGCCTATCGCGCTGAGGTGCTCGGGGATGGAATCCCGGTGGCGTCGCTCGAGGCGGCAGTCACGTTCGGCTGGTCCGACATCATCGGCAGCGACGGTCTTGCCATCGGTCTGGATCGCTACGGCGCATCCGCACCGGCCGGTGTCCTTGCCGAGCAGTTCGGCTTCACCGCTGAGAAGGTTGCGGCCAAGCTCGGTGCCTGGCTCGGCTAGCCCGGGTCGCTTGTGGAGGTAACGCCGGCGCTGATCCTTTCAATGTGGACCGCCGGCATGGCTGGTGGGGCCGCCGCCGTGTCATATTCGGGCATCGTCGGCCCGGGCTACAACTGGCTGCTGTCGGCCGTCGTTGTGGTGGTCGGCGGAGCGACTGCGCTCGCCGGCGATGTGACGATCGGTCTCATTGCGACCGGGGCCGCGCTATTCGCCGGGATACTCGGGCGACGTCAACTGCCGGCTGCGGCTCTGTTCGGTGCGGCAGCAATCGGTCATCTGTCGGTGGCTATGGGCGAAGGCGGCATCATGCCGGCAGTCACCGGCACGTTGTTGCTGGGGGCAATGACAGGCGAGATGCTGCTGGGCCACTGGTTCCTCGTTGACCCGCAGTTGCCACGCTGGGCCTTGCAGCGCCTCGATCTGGCCGCAGGAGCAGGAGTGGTGGCAGATGTAGCGGTGATTGCGACCCTTGGGGCGTTCGGTGCTGGTGACGGTGTGATGATTGCGGCGTTGGTGGCGCTTGCGGTCATGACGGGTCTGCTGGTGACGGGCGTCTGGTTCTCGCTGAAAGAGCCGACGTACTCCGGGGTGATGGCGGCAACGGGCCTTTCGTATCTCGGGGTACTCACCGCGTTCGGTGTGACAGTCGTGGGCCGGCTGCTTGTGGCGGGTCTGTAGGATCCGCTGGTGAAGATTTACACCCGAAAAGGTGACGACGGGACCACCGGTCTGTTCTACGGGGGCCGCGTGGCCAAGGACTCGACCGGCCCCGTCGCATATGGCGATATCGATGAGACCGGCGCTTGCCTGGGAATGGCGCGTGCCGAGACCGAGCCCGGCTCCGACCTCAACACCGAGTTACTGCGGCTCCAGCGGAGCCTCTTCATAGTTGGCGCCGAACTAGCGACCGCCCCCGAGAACCGACACAAGCTGGTCGATGGGGAGACGCTGGTGACGGCCGACATGGTGACCGATCTCGAGAGCGCAATCGACAAGATCGAACAGGAGCGGGGCACACCGCAGGTCTTTCTCGTTCCGGGCAGCAACCGCCTCGGAGCGGCACTCGATGTTGCTCGGGCAACCGCCCGACGCGCCGAGCGGAATGCCGTGACCCACTTGCGGGCCGGCGGATACGAGGGGAGCTACGTGCTCGCCTACCTCAATCGTTTGACCGACTACCTCTTCATGCTCGCCAGAGCCGCTGAAGAGACCTGGACACCAAGCAAGGAGACATGACCGCAATGGATATAACCGTCAAGCCAAATCTGGACGGCGCAAGCGGGGACCTCTTGATCCTCCCCGTATTCGAAGACCGTGCCTGGGGCCCAGGGGCCGATGTGGTCGCTACCGGGTTGGGGGATTGGCTCGAGGACTATCTCGATGGACTCGATTTCACCGGCAAGGTCGGACAGGCTGCAGCCGTGCCCGGCGCGAACGGGTTTGGCCAGATCCTGTTCATCGGTCTCGGTGACGAAGCCGACGCTGATGTGCTTCGCAAGGCTGCTGGAATCGCCGGCCGTGCCGCAATGCGGTACGAGAGCGTCACCACAACTCTGAGCGAGATCGAGATTGACGGTGCCGTCGATGCCGTTGCCTACGGATTCCTGCTCGGGCAGTACAGGTTCGGCAAGTATCTATCCGAGCCCAAGCTGTCGCAGACCGCCGAGCTGGTTCTCATCGGTAGCGACGAGAACGGTGAGGTTGCCCACGCTGAGGCTGTTGCGGCCGGCGTGGCTATGGCCCGTGATCTGATCAACGAGCCTGCCGGCGGCAAGAAGCCTGAGGTCCTGGCGGACATAGCCGTCTCCATGGCAGGCGACCTCGGTATTGACATCACGGTCTATGACCGCGACGAGATCGAGGCCCAAGGGTTCGGCGGTCTCCTTGCGGTGTCCCTGGGCGCCACCAACCCTCCGCGCATGGTCGTGATGAACTACCGCCCCGAGGGTGCAGAGAAGACTCTGGCGTTGGTCGGCAAGGGCATCGTGTTCGACAGCGGTGGCTTGTCGATCAAGCCTGCTTCCGGCATGGAGACCATGAAGACCGACATGTCGGGCGCCGCCTGCGTGTTCGGTGCGATACGGGCGATTGCGACGCTTGGCCTGAAGGTCAACGTGATGGCCATCACCCCGCTGACGGAGAACATGACCGGAGGAGCCGCACAGCGGCCCGGAGACATCTACAAGGCTCGGAACGGCAAGACCGTTGAGGTTTTGAACACCGACGCCGAGGGCCGCCTGGTGCTTGGCGACGGGCTTGCTCTTGCAGCTGAGGACAAGCCTGACCTGATGATCGATATTGCCACCCTCACCGGTGCCTGCATGGTCGCCCTCGGCAAGGGTATTGCCGGTCTCTTTGGCTCAGACGACGACTCCGCAGATCAGGTTGAAGCGGCGGCGCGTCGCGCCGGGGAGAAGGTGTGGCGGATGCCCGTAGACAAGGATCTCCGCTCCAAGCTGGACTCACCCATTGCCGACTTGAAGAACATCGGTGACCGGTACGGCGGTGCGATCACCGCCGCCTTGTTCCTCCAGGAGTTCACCGATGGTTTGCCCTGGGCCCACCTCGATATTGCCGGGCCCGCCCGTGCCGATGATGACGATGGCTACATCGCCAAGGGCGGTACCGGTTTCTCTGTAGCGACCCTCGTCGCGGTCGCCGAGGATATGGCCACCGGTTAACACATGTCGCTCGCTGTACGTAACTGTACGTATTTGCGATAGGACGCATAAACAAAGGCGATTCCGAGACGGATTTCTCGGAATCGCCTTTGTTTTAGGCTGCCCGGTCCTGTAGAGAAGCAGTGCAGGTATTTCTAGGGCCAAAAGTCCCTACCCAATATGGGCCTTTTTCGGCCACTTTCTGCATTTGATTTCTCAAGCGGTCCCCAAATTCGACCGATACGGAGCGTGTTCACAGCAACTACGCACTGTAGGGGATTTGAGTTTATGGCTGCGCTGGCCACACGACTAGCTTCGGTTCTACTGACAACCACCATGGTTCTCGGTGTCATGGCACCGGGCGCTTCGGCTGCTTCTCATGAGAATGAGGCACTTGCGCTGCTCAACGCAGAGCGTGCCGCTGCAGGGCTCGCCCCGGTCTCGATGCACTCCGACCTGACGGACGATGCTCTGGCGTGGTCGCAGTACCTGTTCGAGCAGGGTTCACTGTCGCACAATCCAAGTCTCTCGTCGGTCACCTCCGACTGGGACAAGCTTGGCGAGAACGTCGGGGTTGGAACGAGCATCCCGGCGCTGCACGAGGCATTCATGAACTCGGCCGGTCATCGTGGCAACATCCTCGGTGACTACGACTACGTCGGCATCGCAGTCGTAGAGGAAACCTCCTCGAAGTTGTGGATCACCGTTGTGTTCATGAAGTCGCTGGGAGCGGCACCGGCACCTTCTGGCGGAGACGATCCCGAGCCCTATTCAGAGGTTCATCCAACGGTGGACAATGATCAGCCTGCAGCCACCGGCTCGACGGATCCTGTCGCGGCCTCGGTGCGGCCCACGGTGGTGGTTGCTCAGAAGGTCGTGTTTGTGCAGTCGGGCATCACGCCGACGGCGGACTAGCAGTACTGAGCCTCTTCTTTGAGCGGTGGTGGTGGCCCGCCACATGCCGAACAGTCCACTCGTCGCTCCAATCGCAACGTCCGAGTTGATTGATCCATCGCATCGTATGTGAGCAGTTTGCCGGTGAGCGGCTCGCCGATGCCGATGACCAGCTTCAGCACTTCGGTAGCCTGCATGGTTCCAATCACGCCCGGGAGTACGCCGAATACTCCCGCCTCTGCGCAGTTCGGTGCGAGATCCGCTGGGGGAGGTTCGGGAAAGAGGCAGCGGTAGCAGGCTGTCTCGTGGGGAACGAAGACCGCGACCTGGCCTTCGAAACGGAACACCGACCCGTGCACGACAGGAACACCCAGGTGCATCGAGACGTCGTTGATGAGGTACCTGGTGGCGAAGTTGTCTGTTCCATCGACGACGATGTCGTACCCGGACATGATCTCGATTGCATTTTCTTTGGAGAGGCGAGCGTGGTGCGGCAAAACCACGACGCCGGGATTGATCGCGTTGAGCCGATTGGCTCCTGAGGTTGCTTTCGGATGGCCCTCGTCTTCGGTGCTGTGCAGGATCTGGCGTTGCAGGTTCGACAGTTCGACAACGTCGTCATCAACCAGTCCGATTGTTCCTACGCCGGCGGCGGCGAGATAAAGAGATGCGGGCGATCCCAAACCGCCTGCGCCAACGATGAGAACTCTGGCGTCGAGCAGGCTCTGCTGGCCGGACACTCCTACCTGGGGGAGCACGATATGTCTGGCGTACCGGCGGCGGCTTTGCTCGGTGAGGCCGGTATCTGAGACCGTAGGGCGGCCTTGCGCCATCCAGCGCTTGATCCCACCGGCCAGAGAGACAACGTTGGTATACCCGGCGTCTTCCAGGGCTGCTGCTGCGATTGCCGATCGTTCCCCGACGGCGCAGTACAAGACGATGCGTTCGTCGTAGCCGTGGGCAACGGTGCTGATCTTCGATGTGAGTTCGCCCATCGGGATGGCGACGGCATTGGGTAGCAGGCCCAGGGCAAGCTCGTGTGGCTGGCGGATGTCGACGACAGCGCCTTCGGCAGGGTCGAGGCTCTCAACTGTCACTTCGGTGATCCGGGCCTTGGCAGCCAGCAGTTTGCTCAGGTAGTCGTCCATTGTCTTTCAACCGTAGTGCCTGGTCTCGGGCAAAGAGACGGTGCTCAGCTGGTGATGGCGTGGACCAGGCGGGGGAACACCTCGCCGGCGTTGCCGTCGAGCCGGAGCGAGGCGACACTGTCGAGGTCGGTCGGTGAGTTGTTGATGATGATGAAAACGTCGCCGCGAGAGGCAATCTCCAACGGGATATAGGCGGCCGGATAGACCGAAAGGCTGGAGCCGATGGCCACAACTGCGTCGGCTTCAGCCGCCCACTCTGAAGCCTGTCTGAGTTCGCTTTGAGGAAGCACCTCGCCGAAGAACACGATGGTGGACTTGAGGATGCCACCGCAGTGGTCGCAGTGTGGGTCGAGATCGCCGTTGATCCAACGTTGTTCGACTTCTGCTGGGTCGTGGGCGGCGCCGCATTGCAGGCAGGCGATTCCGTCTCCGTTGCCGTGTAGCTCGGCGATGGCGTCTTGGGGTAGTCCGGCGGCCTGGTGGAGTCCATCGATGTTCTGGGTGACGCATCCGACCAGCTTCCCGGACTCCCAGAGGTCGGCCACGGCTCGGTGGGCTGGGTTTGGCTGAGCATTGCCAAACATCCTGGGGAAGCGGGTTTGCCAGGCACGGGTTCGAGCCTTCGGGTCACGGATGTATCGATCTAGCTCGAAATCTTCGGGAGAGAGCTTGGTCCAGATCCCATCGGTCCCGCGAAAATCGGGTATACCCGACTCGGTCGAAATCCCGGCGCCGGTGAAGACCAGGATCTTCTTAGCGTCGAGCAATAGACGTGCGGCATAAGCAAGGTCCTGGCTCATCCCCAAAGGCTATCACCGAGCGTCCTGGCGGGCGAAGCGGGCGGCTTCCTGTCAGTCACCCAGGGGGAAGGTACCGCAGCGGCGTAGCCGCAGGGGTAGGGGGACCATCGCCAAAGGCAGCGGTCGTGAAGGTGCTATCCGTGCAAGGTGGATCCGCGATCTCGCAAAGAAACCCCTACCCCCGACTTACACCGGCGGTACTCCTGCAAGCCAGGGGGCCTGAAGCGGAACCTACCTCCTGGCCTTGCAGACCCAATGGCTGGGGCCGCCGTTCTCGAGGAGCCAGGCGGCTACCGCGATGTTGGCGAACGGTTCAAATACGTCCGAGTCACCAAACCCGGCCGCTTCGGCACGATCTGGCCACAACCGGGCGAGGTGCTGGAAGAGCCCGCTTGCCGAGCTGTTTGGGTTCTTGGCATCCGGCTCGCCTCTCGACTCGCATTCCATGATGCGGAGCGCCCAATCGACACGGTCGTCGGGGAAATACATATCGACGACGGGTCGCCAGCGCTCGACTTCCCAGCGGAACTCATCGGTGACGTTGTCATAAGGGCCGTTGACGGCGCGGAGCTCAGCGAGGAGCGCCTCCTGCTTGGCCTCGGCGATAGCGGTCAGTTCGCTTCGATATGCATCGTGCGCTTCTCGTAGCTCGAGGGTTTCGATGCCGGCCGCTGGAGTCGCCATAGTGGCGACGCTGATGGCGGCAGCGATCAAGGTGATGGTGATTCTCTTCATTGCACGCGTTTGGCTAGGGGTCAGTTTCAAAAAGGAAAAGGGCACACAGTGCCCAATAGAAAACCCGGCGATCATTGCCGGGCGAGCCGTCATGTTAGGCGCGAATTACACGCTTGTAGCCGTTTTGGGGTGTTGCCGCCTCAAATCGGGCGGGAGGAGGCGGATCTGGATTGTGTTGAGTGGCGGGATTCGGGTGCGGACGAATACGTGGCCGTTGTGGGTGTGGGCCAGGCCGACCCGGACGAGCACGTGGAGATGGGTGGGGCGGCGCAGGGAGCGGCCGCGTGTTGCGGCGGTGGCGAGTCGGAGCAGGTCGGCGACCGCTCCCGGGCCGATTGTGGCGGTCCAGTACAGGCGTACATAGGGGTGGGTTGTGGTGTAGGCGGTTTCCTGTTCTTCGACCCAGTCCCAGGGGATGGGCTTGATAATCGCTCGTTGCCGGGCCGTGGCCCGAACCGAACTCGCGGCAGCACCCGAGCGAGGCGCTGATCCCACGACGGAGGACGGACTGTCATGGTTCTCGGGTGCTGCCGTGATCTGATCCATGACAAATAGATATCAAACATCGTTAAGCAACGTCAAGAGTTGCGGATGAGGTCGCGAAAAGTAGTCGACAGGCTCTCCCGTCTAGCATTCTCTGGGAACCCCGGAGGCCCGTCATGCGTCTCAGCGATATGAAGCGAACAATGCTGTGGTTCTCGGCGGTTCTGCTTCTGATGGGTGCGTGCGATGGTGATGACAATGGAGCGGCGCCAAATGGCGCAACCGCCACGACGGCTGCCGGAGGAGGACCCTGTGCCGTCGGAATCGATGCTTTCGTCGGGGAGCGAGGGTTATCGATTTCCTACGGGGATCAGGTGCTTGTCGCCAGCCTCAACTACGAAACGATCCAGTACTGCGCCGGGCATGACCACGAGGGGTTGATCGCATCCGAAGCCGACGGCTTTCTCTGGGACCTCGATGACACCGTCCTGACGGCCGATGCAGGGTCGTTGGTAGAGATACGAGGTCCCGGATACCCGGCAGCAACGCTTGACGCGAGCTTGCCGGTCGAGGGCTCCTACGTGGACGACGAGTACGGACGTACTTGGCTCGTGCGCCTGCCCACCGAGGGCGGCGACCATGAGGTCCGGCTCTCCCTCGATTGGGCCACGGGTCGCGCCGAGTACGCCTTCATCGCAGCTGTCGGACCCGAGCTACTCGGTCCCGCCCGGCTCGAGACTGCTCGCAATGGGCTGCAGGCGCTCGGCGAGGATGGAGCGCAGGTGTACTTCCACCTCGGCGACCCTGCCCAGGGATACGGAGACGGAACCGGCGGGCTCGTCTACCAGTCGCTGCACGAGTGGCGGTGGGCCAATAACATCGACGTGATGTGGCTGCCGCCGGGGGCCACCGAACCGAAGGTGCTCATCGCCGCGGGAGAGGACTCCCAACACCTTCAAGGTATCGATGCCGAGCGGGTCCTCACGATTGCAGCGAGCCAGGACGACTCGAATGGAATCGTTCCCGATGAGCGCAGGGTTGTATTGACCGATCTCGGGTCGGGAGCCAGCAGCGTCCTGATGTCGCTACCGGCCGAGGACGCCACGGGCTTCGGACGAGCTTCGATCCTTGGTGACAAGATCGTGGTATCCCTTCGTTCGATGGAGTGCACGTGGTTCGAGTTCATCGACACCACCGGAGCGGTTCTAGAAGAGAACCACAACCCGCGCTCACTAGCCGAGTCCTGCAACCCGCCGCTGGTGACCGGTGCGGTGCTGATTGACGGCGACCACATCGCGTATGTCGAAACCGCGGCCGAGTTCGAGAGTGAGTTTGATGGAAACCCTCATCACTATGCGTCGTTTCGGCAGGCACCGGTGCAGACCGTGGTCATCTCGAGCCTGGATACCGGTGAGACCATTCACCGTATCCCGATCGAACCCGTGGCCACCATGGTGGAGTGGTTGGAGCCCGTTGCGGGAGGGGTCGCGGTGAGCCTCGGCTCTTACAGCAATGGTTCCGGCGAAACTGACCCGTCCCGTCTTCCCATCTTGCCGCCGGCGCCGCTTTTGGGTGATCTCGGCTCCGACTTCGGCATGGATTTCGGTATGGGCCAGCGGGCCGGTTCAGTGCTGATCACGCTCGGTGGTGACATGAGCCAACAGGAATGGTGGCTGGCGACAGAGATCGATTCGATCGCGGCAGCCGGGCTCTGTTCCGCTGTGCTCACTGAACCCGAGATAGGGCCGCCCTCAGGGGTGACGGGTCTCGGTATCGATGTGCCGATCACTCTGTACGAGCTGACGTCCGAGGCTGAGCGGATGCGAACCGCGGTTCGGGATGCCGCGCTGGCGTGTGACTATCAGGCGCTGGAGGCACTTGTGACCAGCGTCAAGGCATCGCCGGCATTCTTCTCCGGGCCTGCGGATGATTTAGCGGTGTACTGGAGGGAGCTCGAGGACTCGGGGGAGTACGTCATGGCGATACTGGCCGAGATGCTCCGCTATGCGCCGACCGGGCAGAATCCATTCCGGTGGGATACGAACCGTGGCGACATGAGTTTCTCGAACGCGACCGTGTCGATCAACGCCGACGGGGAGTGGGTCGGGTTTCACGTGCCATGACCTCATTCCCGCTACATTGAGCCCATGAGCATCGTTGCCGTGCCTTACTTCATGGGTGACCCGATGCCCGGGTTCGAGGTACCCGAACCTCACGAAACGCTCGAACCCCAACTTCCCGACGCCGACGCCCAGCATCGGATGGGGGTGCTCTACCGTCATTTGGCCGATTGGGTGGCAAAGACTGCTCGCCCCGTCGTCTACGCAGGGGACTGTGTCAGCATCATCGGGGTTCTTGCCGGGCTCGAGCAGCGTGGCATTCATCCAACGCTGATCTTCTTCGATGCCCACGGGGACTTCCACACCTGGGATACCAGTCAATCAAGGTTCATCGGGGGCATGCCTTTGGCCATGGTGAGCGGCCGCGGCGAGCAGACGATTGTCGATGGAGCCGGGTTGACTGCGCTTCCGGACGAGCGGCTGATCCTCGTTGATGGTCGTGACCTCGACCCCGGCGAGGCTGAGGCGGTAGCCGCGTCCGGGATCAGCCACATCTCGGTCGACAGGTTGGCGCATAGCATCCCTCCATCGGGCCCGTTGTATGTGCACGTCGACGGTGATGTCGTCGACCCGGGTGACATGCCGGCCATGAACTATCCGGCATCCGACGGCCCCTCACTGCAAGCCGTTCGCTCCGCCATGATCCATCTCGCTGCCACCGAGCGCGTGGTTGCCTTCTCGATATCCTCGTGGAACCCCGCACTACCGGGCGCCGACATCGCCGCGGCGGCCACTCGGACCCTGGCGGCGCCGTTCCTCGCCGACGCCTGAAGCTACTCGACGGCCTTGCCGGTTTGGACACGCCAGAGCGCAGCATACGAGCCGTCGGCCTCGAGCAACTCCTCGTGGGTGCCGGACTCCACGATCCGCCCGTAGTCCATCACGTAGATGGCGTCGGCGTGGCGGATCGTCGACAGGCGATGGGCGATCACCACCGTCGAGCGATCCACGACCAATCTCGCCAGAGAGCGTTGGATCGCCGCCTCGGTTTCGTTGTCCACCGATGAAGTCGCCTCGTCGAGAATTAGGATCGGCGGATCTACCAGCACCGCCCGGGCGATAGAGAGCCGCTGTCGCTGGCCGCCCGATAGCTTTTGTCCGCGTTCACCGACGATGGTGTCGTATCCCTCGGGGAGATCGAGGATGAATGCGTGCGCCTCGGCAACTTCGGCGGCCCGGCGGATCTCGTCGTCACCGGCATCGGGCTTGCCGTATGCGATGTTGTCACGCACTGTCCCATGGAACAGGAAGACGTCCTGGCCCACAACGGCCATCGCCTGTCGCAGATGGTGGAGTTCGAGCGACCGGATGTCATGCCCGTCGATGCTGATCGATCCGTCGGCTACGTCGTAGAGGCGGAGGAGCAGCTTAACCAAAGTGGTCTTCCCCGACCCGGTGGCGCCGACAAATGCCGTGGTCGCACCGGCCGGCAGAAACAGATCGATGTCGGTGAGAACCGGATAGCCGGGTCGGTAGGCGAAACCCACCTTGTCGAACCGTATCTCTCCTTTGACGTCGGCACGTTCGAGAATCCCATCGCCGGAGACGATCTCAGCCGGGGTGTCGGTGACATCGAGGATGCGGTTGGTCGAGGCCATCGCCCGTTGATACAGATCAAATGTCTGACCGAGGCGGGTCAGCGGCCACAGCAGCCGTTGCGTCAAGAACACCATCACGCTGTAGGCCCCGACCGCCAGTCGGTCGTCTAGGGCGAGGATTCCGCCCCACAGCAGCGTTGCGGTGAAACCGATGAGGATGGCGACACGGATCAGGGGGGAAAACGCCGAACTCAACAAGATCGCCGATCGGTTGGCCTCACGGTATGCATCACTCTCAGCAGCCACCCGATCAATCTCACGGTCCTCCGAGGTGAAGGCCTTGATAGTGGCGATCCCGCCCAGGTTGTTGGCGAGCAGGCCACCGATGCTGCCTGCCCTGGCGCGCACGGCGGCGTAGCGAGGTTCCATCAACCGCTGGAACCGGAAGGAGCCCCAGATGATGATCGGCATCGGCACAAATGCCACCCAGGCGATGGTCGGAGCGATCACGAAGAAAGCGCCGCCAATCAGTACCACCGTCGTGAATAGAGCGATCACCTCGTTGGCGCCGTTGTCGAGGAAGCGCTCCAATTGATTGACATCATCGTTGAGGATCGCCATCAGGTTGCCGGTTGGCTGATCCTCGAAATAGGCCATCTCGAGGTGTTGCATGTGCGCATACGCATCCAACCGCAATTCGTGCTGGATGGTCTGAGCCAGATTGCGCCAGGCGAGCGCTTGCAGATACTCGAACAGCGACTCGAGGCCCCAGATGATGAAGGTCAGGGCGGCGAGGACCACCAGCTGCGATCGAGGAGTCTCGAATCCGTAGCCGGCGAGGAAGGCTCCCTCCTTGTTGACCACGATATCGACTGCCATTCCGATGAGAACGGGGGGCAGGATGTCGAACGTCTTGTTGAGGATCGACCAGAGAACGGCGCGGATGAGGCGGCCGCGATGGGCTTCTGCGTAGTGCCAGAGACGGCGAAGGGGCTGCTGCATAGACGGTCCACAATAGGGGCACTGAATTCGGGCGAGCGTCATCCGGGCACGACCGGCTGCGCCATACTCTCGGCATGGCGACACCAATGTTCCCGCTTGGCTCAGTTCTGTTTCCCGGAGCGGTCCTGCCTCTCCAGGTGTTCGAGCCGCGCTACCGGGCACTCATCGCTGATGTTGCCGCCGACGATTATCGCTTTGGCGTTGTGCTCATCCGGCGCGGCCGGGAGGTGGGCGGGGGAGATATCAGGAACGACGTTGGGACCATGGCAAAGGTCGTTCGTCGTGGCGAGGCCGAAGACGGAAGAATCCTGGTCACCGCCGTTGGCATGGAGCGAATCAGGGTTGTCGAGTGGCTCGAGGATGACCCTTACCCGCGAGCCCGGATCCATGGTATCGAAGAACGTCCTGTCACCGATGGTACGGCAGGTGCGATTGCCGCGGCCGGTGCCGCCAGGCGCCGGCTCCTGGCGCTTGCGATCGAGATGGGTGCCGACGGTCAGCAGCTCGATCTGGATCTTCCTGAGGACGAGATACGAGCAGCATGGGCATTATGCGCGGCGGCGCCCGTTGGATCGTTCGACCGACAGCGCCTGCTCGAGATCGACGACATCGAAGAGCGGCTTCACCTGCTCGAAGGCTTGCTCGGCGACCAGGTTCGCGACCTGCAAAACGCGCTGTGGAAGCTCTGACGATCCTGGCTACTCGTCCAGGTTGGGCACACCTATGTAGACGACGATGAGCTGCTCCGGCTGAACCAGGGACCCGGCGGGCGGGTTGGTATTGATGACCCGTCCCAGGACGGAAGGCTCATTCGTCGGGACATACTCGAGTGTCCACACGAGATTCAGTCCTGATGCTTCGTTGAATGCAATGAACGCGGCCTCGAGTTGTTCGAGGGTCAGGCCGTGCAGATCGACGAGCTGTGGCGGGATCCCGGAGGAGAATTGCACGGTGACGATGCTGCCCTGGGACACGTCGGCGCCGGCACCCGGCGATTGGCTCAGGAAGGTCCCTTCAGCCTCAACAGAGGCCACCTGCTCGATGACGGCACGAAGCCCGGCCTTGGAGATTGCGTCCGTGGCATCGGTCTCGTCCATGCCGCTGACGTCTGGGACTTCGGTCCTGGGGACGCGGAAGAACGCGGCTGTGCCTTCAGGGTCCTCGGGGAAGTCAAGGACCGGGAGGTCCTGCGTGATGTAGGTCATGAAGTCGTGCCAGACAGGGCCGGCCACGGTTCCGCCATAGGCACGGGCGATGGACTGGAATCGGCCTTCGCGTTCGTTGTAGACCTCGAAGTTGACCATCTCGATCTGCGCATCGGCATATCCGACCCAAACGGCTGTCGTGTATTGCGGGATGGCACCGACGAACCACACGTCGCGGAAGTTCTGAGCGGTCCCGGTCTTGCCAAACTGGGGTCGGCCGATGTTGGCCCGTGGGGCGGTGCCGCCACTGCGCGGAACCTTCTCGAGTGTGTTGATGACCGCAGCGGTCAGCGCTTCGTCGAGAACCCTGGTTCGGACCGACTCATGCTCGTAGACAACGTTCCCGGCGGCGTCGACGATGCTCTCGATGAGGTAGCTGTCTACTTTCTCGCCGACGTTGGCGATGGTGGAGTACGCCGCTGCCATCTCCAGCGGCGTGACCGGCTGGGTACCGAGAGCGATGGAGAGGACCGGGCTCAGCGGAGATTCGATGCCGATCTTGTGAGCGGTCTCGACGATATTCTCCGGCCCTGTAGCCAGCGAAACCTGGGCGTACACGGTGTTCTTCGACGTGTACGTGGCCTGCTCGAGGGTAATGATCCCGGACCCGCCACCACCGGCATTGCTAACCGTCCAGATGTTGCCCTGAGGGCTGCACGGGAATCCACAGTCAATCCGCTGCGGGCTGGTCTGATCCCAGTAGCTTCCCAGGGTGATCGGCCAGTCGTACTGGCTGCCGTTCTCCAGCGCCGAGATCAGGGCTATCGGCTTGAAAGATGAACCTGCCTGGCGGCGCCCCTCGACGGCGAGGTCATAAGTGCGCTCGCCGGCCTCGAAATCTGTTCCGTAGTCGAGCCCGGAGGAGATGACCCGGATCGCACCGGTCTGGTTCTCGATCATGGCGATGGCGCCGGTTGGCCCGTCAGGATCCTGGAACCACGAGCGCAGCATTCGATTGGCTTCGAGCTGCTGCTCGTAGTTAACCGTCACAGTGATCGTGAGGCCACCGCCGCCTTCGCATTCGGTGTCGTTGGCGGGACATCCGAAGATCGCCTGTTTACGCTCGAGATACGTATCACCGAGACCAAAGCTCGGGTCGGCGAGCAGCCGTTCCTTTGCCTCCTGGAGGATCCGCGGATCGACTTCCTCGAACGATCGATGCTCGATCGGTTCCAGTGGTTGGGCCTGAGCTGCGAGCGATTCTTCTTCTGTGATGAAGCCGTTCTTCTCCATCTGCTTGATTACCGAGTTGCGCCGGTCGAAGACACGATCGGTAAAGCGGCGGATGTTGTAGAACGAAGGGT